>Ga0157379_10000413_pt1 | contig 34707 bp, 18 predicted proteins | sample S25metaG_FD_121802 | JGI IMG/M metagenome (GOLD analysis project Ga0157379, IMG submission 121802) | Switchgrass rhizosphere microbial communities from Kellogg Biological Station, Michigan, USA - S2-5 metaG | ecosystem: Host-associated > Plants > Roots > Rhizosphere > Soil | place: USA... | reverse complement strand
TCTGATGGGCTCAGCCCCGGCCTTCGCACAATCCAGGCCGTTCGACATCCCTGAAGAATATGCCAGCCAATCCCTGCCTGAATTCGCCCGCCAGGCGGGCGTGCAGATCGTTGCGCCGGGCGATCAGCTCCGCAATGTCAAGACACCAGCGGTCAAGGGCAATTTGGGCATCGAGGAAGCGCTCAACATCCTGATCGGCGGGACCGGCCTGGAAGTGGCGGACAGCAGCACCAAGACAATAATACTCCGCCGGCGGGAAAGGGAGGCCGAACCCAGCATCCCGTCCCGGCAGGCAGACGACCGTGACGATGGAGGGCAACTGACGACAGAATCCGTTATCGTCACGGGCTCGCGGGTAATCTCCGATGTCACGCGATCGCCCACCCCCCTCACCGTCATTTCCAAAGATCAGTTGCAGGCCACAAGTCCAACCGATATCGCCACTGCCTTGAACAAGCTGCCGATCTTCCAGGGATCCACTGGGCCTCGTGCGACCACAAACGCCAGCACCAACTCGGCGGGCAATACGCTGAACCTGCGTGCGTTTGGCGCCAACCGGACGCTTGTGCTGGTGGACGGCCATCGTGTCGCGCCGACCAATGCCGACGGCTCGGTCAATATCGACACCCTGCCGCAAATGCTGATCAGCCGCGTCGATGTGGTGACCGGAGGCGCCTCAGCGGTTTACGGGTCCGACGCGGTCACCGGCGTGGTCAACTTCGTCCTCGACACACAGTTTCGCGGATTGAAGGTCGAAGCCAATAGCGGCATATCGGATTATGGCGATGCAGCGTCCTATCAGATCGGTATCGCCGCGGGAACCGATCTGTTCGGCCGCCGCGGCCATGTCGAGGGCTCGGCCAGGTTTTTCAACCAGGACGGCGTGTTCAACTATCAGCGCCCGGAAGGGCCCTACAATTACCTTCTGACCGGCGCCGGCACCGCGGCCAATCCCTTCGTGACGACGGCGTTCGCAACCCTGAGCACCTATGCCAACGGCGGCAAGATAAGTTGCGCCGGCTGCGCGGCCAACGGCATGCAATTCATTCAGAATGGCGTGATCGGTCCGTTCAACCCGGGAACACCCACCGGGACCGTCGGCATCGGCAGCGGCGGCGATGGTTCCGCCGACACATTGGGGCAAGTCACCTCGTCCCTGCGCACGGCGGAAGGTTTTGCGCGCTTCAGCTATGACATCTCTGATGACGCGAGCTTTTACGTGCAGGGCTCCTTGGCCGAGTCTTACAACAAAGGCAGTTTCATAAATAACCTGATCAACCCCGGCGTGGTGCCGAATACCTTCTTCAGCAACAATCCGTACCTGCCCTCCGCGGCGCAGGCGCTGTTGTCGAACGGAACCACCAACACTTTCCAGATCGCGGAATATATCGTTCAACCCGGCAACCGGTCCGCATATCAAACCAACGGCCTGAACTCGAACCTCAGCATCGTGGCCGGGCTCGATGGCACGATGTTTGGCAGATACGACTGGAATATTTTCTACACCCACGGCCAGAGCCGTTTGGAGATCTTCGATCCCAACAATCAGAACAACCAGAAAATGTATGCCGCACAGGACGCGGTTCCTGGCCCGAACAAGGCCATTGTTTGTTATGTCTCGACCACGCCATATGCCAGCCAATATCCCGGCTGCACGCCGATGAACCCTTTCGGCCCGTCGGCGCTGTCGAGCGCGCAGTACCAGTATTTCCTGCAGCGTAGCCAGGCGGTGTTCACCAATATCCTGGACGACATGGGCGGCGGCGTTTCCGGCAACATCTTCGACCTGCCGGCAGGCCCTGTGAAGGCGGCGTTGTCGGCCGAAGCACGCTGGACATCCTACGACGTCGTCAGCAATGCGCAGCCGACGCAAAATGTGGACTGCACCGGGTTACGGTTGTGCAACCCCACAGTCCAGCTGTGGCAGAGCAACATCACGGCCAACCGCACGCCCGTCTCCAATGACGTGTGGGAGTTTGCCGGTGAGGTGAATATCCCGCTTGTCAAAGATGCTCCTCTGATTCAAAGCCTGGGAACCGATATCGCCGGACGCTACACCGACTACAGCGTTTCCGGTGCGGTTCAGACCTGGAAAATCGGTTTGGACTGGCATGTCGACGACAATCTGAGGTTCCGCGCCACCAACTCAGTCGATATTCGGGCTCCGGCGCTCAACGACTTATTTTCGCCCCTGCAGTTGACGCCGCAGAGTTTCACCGACCTTCACACCGGCAATCTCAATGGCAATGTGCCGTTGGCCGTCCAAGGCAATCCAACCCTGGTTCCCGAAGTGGCGCGGACTTACACGGCTGGGATGGTCCTGACGCCCGGCTTTCTTCACGGGCTTTCGCTGTCCGTCGACTATTACCGTATCGTGCTGAAGAACGCGATCACCGCGGTGAACTCCTCGTCGGTAGCCGTCCAGCAGATGTGCGAATATTCGGGAGGGACGTCCTCGTTCTGCGATCTCTATATCCGCCCCTTGCCATTCAGCGACCGTTCGGCCGCCAACTATCCCACCCTGGTTTACAACAAGAGCCTGAATGCCGCGGTCAACAGACTTGAGGGATGGGATTTCGAGGCCGATTACGGCTTCAAGATGTCTGACCTGATAGAATCGGTGCCGGGTTCCGTCAACGCAAGGCTCCTGGCCAACATCCAGCCCGTGAACCAGCAGGTCCAATTCCCGGGCGCGCCCCTGACCTTCATGGCGACCGCCAAAGGACATGCAACGGCCTTCCTGACCTATAATCTGGATAGCTGGACCTTCAATTTCCAGGACCGCTGGATCAGCGGCTTTCCCAAGGCACAAGCGTTTGGCCAGATCTATGCCGTGCCGCGTGTCAATGCGATCAACTATTTCGACATGGATATCGACAAGAGATTCGATGTCGATGGCTCAACGGTCGACGCTTACCTCTCTATACAAAACATCGCCAATGTGCGGCCGCCGCTCAATCCGGCCAACAGCACCAATCCTGGGCTGTTCTTCATGTCGGCACGGCCGCCCAACCTGACGGTCTATGATGCGGTTGGCCGATATTTCACCATCGGTGTCCGTGCGCGTCTTTGACGTTGTGCGGGCGTAAAAAGCAGTCCCGCCGCTGGCGTCCTGTCTATGCCGCTGAAAGCACCAGTACCGCGCTTCGTGTCAGGTCTTTTGGGGGTGCAACTCCAATTCCCGGAGATCACGCCCCCTGGTCTCCCGACCGAATTTGAAAATCAGAAGCATGGCAATGGCAATGGGTAAGGCAATCAGGGCCGCGGCGATGCCAATCGCGGGTACCAGCGCCAATGCGCTCAAAGCCTGCGCGATCAGCCCGCCGATCTTGCTGCAGCCCGCAACCCAGCCTGTCGCGCGCCCACGCACCATCACAGGATAGTTCTCCGACGTGTAAGGAAGCAGCATCGAAATGATGCCTGACGCCCCAAGGATCAACAAGACGATGGAGAGAATGGGGCTCGCCAGAATTGGCAGCAGGCCGGTTCCGCGCAGCAGAAGGGCACCAAGACCCAGAGCGGTGATGCCCGCCATGGTCAGAAGCGCGCCCTTGGTGCTCCAGACACTGTAGAGCCAAGCTGCGACCAGTACGGTGGGAGCGGCCAGCAAGGTGGACTTCGCGATGATGGAACTGGACAAAGCGACGCTATTTCCTTCCGCCACCAATTCGCTGGGCAGCCACAGCAACAGCCCGAAGTTCACCAGTCCCCAGCTCAGCGCCAAAAGCGTAAGGGCCGCTGTGGTGCCGGCAAATCCGGTGGGCGGCAGCGGCGCATGGCCGCCGGCATCTTCGTCTACATCGGCGGCCGGGGCGGCGACGGCGCCAAATTGCGCCAGCACCGCACGCGCTTCCGCGACGCGCCCCATATGCTGGAGGAAACGCGCCGATTCCGGCAGCAATGGACTTAACGCAATCAGAATCAGGCCGGTGGGAAGGTTGAGAAACCACATGATGCGCCAACCGAAGATGGGCTGCAGCACGGCGGAAAGCGCGCTGGCGGCGAAATAGCCGCCGATGGCGCCAATGCCACCGACCAAGACCAGGCTCCAGCCACGGTGCTTGGTGGGCATGGTCTCTGCGAGCAGGGCGTTGGCCACGGGCAAAAGTCCACCGGCGGCCGCGCCCATCGTGAAGCACATGAAGACATTCCACCAGAAGGAGGGCATGGCGCCGCAGATCGAGGTGCCGACGAACATCACCGATGACAGCAGAATGGAAGCCCGGCGCCCATAAAGATCCGCGAGCAAGCCCCAGATGAAGGAGCCCACGACCGTGCCGCACAGGGCTGAAAATGGCAGGAGCGCCACCGTGGCGGAGTTGATGCCGTATTCCATGCGCATGCCCGGTGTGACAAAGCCCAGACTGGCGGGCTTCATGATGTCGATGACCAAGGCAGCGCTGAGCACCAGCATCAACCGCCAGTGGGCGCGGGTCAGCGGTGCATCTTCGGGCGGCGCAATGGTGGCCAGGGGCCCATCATAATGGAAGGACGGCCGCCCCTTGGGCAGAAGGCCATATCCCGCCGTCAAGGTGCCCAGCACGATCAGCGCCATGCCCGCCAGCATACCCGCATCCATCGGCATGCCCGCCAGCATGTAACCCATGTCGCGCGCCATCAGGAACATGGGCACATGCAAGCCCACGCCGATCGCGACGATAATGGAGCCGAACCAGAAGGCGGCGGCGCTGCGCCGGTCGCCGAACATGAAAGTGCTGCGCTTGATGTCGTCCATGATGTAACGAGGGCCCCTTGCGCCCGCGCAAAGACGGGTCACGTTGCATTTCTTGTTGGATTGATTGACGCGGCCCTCGAGCACGCCTGCAGAGTCATGATAACGTTATCGGGCGATGCGGCGCAAATCCAAATTCATCATCCGGCCACCTCACCGGGTCACGTCTAATACATTGAAATATAACAATAAAATTCGGAAGTTGCGATGCCCCTGAATCCCATCCGCGATATCGTGATCGTCGGCGGCGGCACCGCCGGCTGGATGGCTGCCGCCAGCTTTGCCAAGCATCTGGAAAAACTGAACTGCAACATCCGCCTGATCGAATCCGAACAGATCGGAACAGTGGGCGTAGGCGAAGCCACCATCCCGCCCATCATCGATTTCATCCGCCTGTTGGGTGTCAACGAAAACGAGATCGTGCGGGAGGTGAAGGGCACCTTCAAGCTGGGCATCGCCTATCGCGACTGGACGCGGCCTGGTGATTTCTTTTTTCATCCCTTCGGTCCCACCGGCTTCGGTATGGGCCCAATCTCCTTTCCCGCCTATTGGCTGAAAATGTTTTTGGAGGGACGCGCGTCGCGGCTCGAGGACTATTCCATCCAATGCGTCGCGGCCGCGGCCAACAAGTTCATGCGGCCCGTGCATGCGCCCAACACGCCTTTGAACAAGATCACCTACGCACTGCACTTCGATGCCTCGCTGTTCGCCCGCTACTTGCGCGGCTTTTCCGAGGCACGCGGAGTGGTGCGCACAGAAGGAAAAGTGAAACGGGTCAATCTGCGCCCGGAGGACGGCTTCATCGCCTCCGTCACCATGGAGAATGACGAGACCGTCGCGGGCGACCTGTTCATCGACTGCAGCGGGTTTCGCGGCTTGTTGATCGAGGACGCGCTGAAGACCGGCTACCAGGACTGGACAAGATGGCTGCCCTGCGACCGTGCCCTGGCCGTACCCACACAGAATGCCGGTCCGCCCGCCTCCTTCACCCGGGTGACGGCGCGCGAGGCGGGATGGCAGTGGCGCATTCCCCTGCAGCACCGCACCGGCAACGGCCATGTCTATTGCAGCAGCTTTATCAACGACGACCAAGCGCGCGAAATATTGCTATCCAATCTGGAAGGCAAGGCGCTGGCCGAACCCTTGCCGCTGCGCTTTACCACCGGGCGCCGCAACAAGGCCTGGAACAAGAACTGCGTGGCGCTGGGCCTGGCCTCCGGCTTCCTGGAGCCGCTGGAATCCACCAGCATCCACCTGATCCAGCGCGGCATCGCCATGCTGCTGAAATTCTTCCCGGACCGCAATTTCGAAGCGGCCGACATCGACCGTTACAACAGGATTTTCGAGTTCGAGTTCGGGCGGGTGCGTGATTTCCTGTTGCTGCATTATACCCACACCGAGCGTCCGGGCGCCTTCTGGGAGCATTGCCGCAATATCCCGCTGACCGATTCCCTGAAGGAAAAGATCGACCTGTTCAAAAGCCATGGCCGCATCCTGCGCGAGGATACCGAACTTTTTCCCGCCCAAAGCTGGCTTTATGTGATGATCGGCCAGGCGATCCGGCCGCGCGGCTATGAGCCCACGGTGGACACCATCAGCGATGCCGCGATCGAGGCCAATCTGAAAGACATCCACGCGGTAGTGAAGAAATGCGTGGACGCCATGCCGTACCACCAGGATTTCATCACCCAGAATTGCGCCGCGCCGGGCTAGACGCCGCCGCGCATCAGGTACATCACCCGGGCACGTATCTTGCCGTAATTCTCCTTGAGCGGCCCCAGCAGTCCATGGTGACGCTCCGGCAGATGCGCCAGGGGATGGCCATGCTCGCGGAAGACATAATGATCGAACAGCGCCTTCCAATTGGAGCGTTCGGCGGCCGGCCTTTCGCTGATGGCGATCATCGACAGCAGCATGGCGGTATAGGGCGCATCCGGGCCGGCGCTGAAAGCATCCCACCAGTAATTCACCAGCCCGTTGAAGGGCGCACGCGCTTCCACTTGGTGCCACCATAGTTTGGGCAGATAGAGTGCATCGCCGGGCTGAAGCTCCGCGGCCAGCGCCTGGTCGCGGATTTCCGCGAAACGGGGATATTGAGTGTCATCCGGCGGCGCGGATGCAGCCAGGCTCACCGGTTGCCCCGCCATGGTATTGTCGATGGGGCCGACATAGAGACTTTCGATCATTTGCGGCGAATAGAGAGTGAAGCGCCGCGTCCCCGCCACCACACAAGCCAGATTGTCGACCGTGTCGTAATGCGCCGAGACGTTGGAGGCATGGCCCAGCCAGATGCGCGGCACCGACGACGGCGGCACCAGCGGCATGGGATTCTCTGCGGCAAAGCCAGGGAGATAATCAGCCACCGGCAGCGAGCCGGCATAAATTGACGGCGCGTCCGGCCGGCCCAGAAACGAGATCATGGCATCTAGCGCCGCTGCCAGGCGCATGGTACGCCGTTCGAAATTGAAGCCTTGAAGATCGTCGGCATAGTAATATTTTCCGGCAATGCGCGGCTCACCCAGGAAGGCTTCCATATCGCGACCAGCATCGAAGCGGCCAAGATAGGTACGAAAATTTTCCGGCGACCTCGCGGCCGACACACAAGGCCAGTCCCGCACCAGCCCGCGCAGAACCAACGGCCGGCAGGGCAATACGACTTTATGCAGGAAATCTTCCACACCAATCGAGCCGGAGATTTCGGCGATTTCGCTCATGCGCCTTGAAGCGTGGCGCTGGCAGAAAGCAGGGCGTTGTTCTTCCTGCGCGCCAACACCGGAATCTGCTTGAGTGAGGCGATCATCAGATAGATCAGTTGCAAATAGCCCCGCCGGAACAGGTCGGTCACCACGGCATCGGGAAGCTCCCTCAACGCATTCTGATTGATAGTGTAAAGGCCGGTCAAAGACCGCCTGCTGCCATCGTCGAAGGCCAGGTCCACATCGATAGGCTCGATCAGCTTCAGGCGAGCCAGGCTCTCGACAAAGGCTTTGGTCATTTCCAGGCCGGGTTTCAGGTCGCGAAACAAAGCCAGGATGCTTTGCAGATATTGCGTGGGCTCACCCGCCTCGGTGAACAGCGGCTTGCCAGCGGGTTCAATGCGCGGATTGTCCAGGTCTACCGCGACCTCATTGCCGGCAGTAAAGAAAGGTCCGCGCTGAAGATTAAGAGGGCGGTAGGTCTCCATTCCGCGCGCGTCCAGAAAAAGATTTTCGCCTTCGTCGATGCCCAGCATGGCGCCGGCAAAGAAGGCGCCCGTGTCCTGATCCTTGGTCAACAGGATGGGATAATGCACAGTAAGATAAGGAAACTCGCCCAGGATCACCGGAACGAAGCGCTGATTGTCGCCATAGCGCGCCGCGGCACCCGCTTGGACCCGCAGGCCGCGATGAATCTGGTTGTTCAAGAGCTGGACGTTGGCCATGTCAGATGGGTTGAAGCCCGTATTCATGGATCTTCTTCACCAGGTCGCGATTCTTGGGCAACTGGGTGCGCAGTTTCCTGGTCATGGCGACATTTTCGTTCATATAGTTTGTGGCCATGGAACGGGTGCCGCTATTGTCACCGGCAGGCACTTCGCTGCGGAATCCCATGCCGTACAGCACATATTGATAGCTGGCGGCGGGGAAAACCTCTTCGATGCGATCAAACTCATCGAAGAACCATGGCGGCTGGTATTTCCACAAATGCAGCAGGTTCTTGAGCCGGTCCGGCACCGAAGCTTGATCGGTATTGTCCTGCCAGAACTTTTCCGGCCGCCGGGTCAGCACGTAATGCAACTTCAGGAAATCGATGATGCGGCCCCAGCGATAATGGTTCACGTCATTGAATCGGGCAGCGATGATATCCATCACCCCACGATTGGCGGGCATCTGCTCGGCAATCAGCTTCGCCGATAGCTCGACCAGCACGATGGCGGAGGATTCCAGCGGCTCCAGGAAGCCAGAGGCCAGGCCGACTGCCACGCAATTGTTCTTCCAGAAGGTCTCGCGATGGCCCGAGCGGATGGGAATCTTGCGCGGCGTCAACCCATCGGCTTGCGGACCGATATAGCGTCGCAACTCAGCCTCCGCTTCTTCGTCGCTGATATGGGCGCTGGAATAGACATAGCCGATGCCGCGCCGCGTCGGCAGGCCGATATCCCAGGTCCAGCCGGCGGACTGCGCCGTCGAAATGGTGTGGGAGGCCATCGGCGCATCCGGCGTTGCGTAGGGAACCTGCATCGCCATGGCGGTGTCGCAAAACAGGACGTCCTTGCAGTCCTTGAAGCCCACGCCCAGTGCCTGGCCCAGCAGCAGCGAACGGAATCCGCTGCAATCCACGAACAGATCGCCCGTCACCTCACCGGCCTGTTCGGTATCCAGGCTTGCGATGTCGCCATTCCCCGCAAGGTTGACCTTGCGCACGTCCGCCAGCACATGGCGCACGCCCAGCTTCATGGTGCAATGCTTCTGAATGAAGGGCGCGAATTTGCCCGCATCCAGGTGATAGGCGTAATTGGCCACCGCTTGATATTCCGGCGTGGTGATGGTCTTGGGCGCCAATCCTTCGTCGCACAGCGCGCCTTGCGGCGTCACAGCATCGCAGAAGCTTCTGCCTTGCTCATCCTCCAGCCAATGCGGCACCAGATTTACCTGGGTGAATCCCTGCGGCAGCATCAGCGGATGATAATAGCCGTCGTCTTGCGCACCGGTGGTCCAGCGGGCGAAACGCGCACCCTGCTTGAAGGCGGCGTCGCAATGGCGGAAGAGATCCGTCTCGGACACACCCATCTTTTCCAAGGTGGTGCGCAAGGTCGGCCAAGTGCCCTCGCCCACGCCGATGATCGGGACATTGGGCGATTCAATCAAGGTGACCGAAAAATTCCCGTTCCGGATGCGGCCTTGGTGGCGTGCCGCAATCACGCCCGCCGTCAGCCATCCCGCCGTGCCGCCGCCCACGATGACGATATTCTGTATGGGACGGTCCATTTCTTTGTGAATTCTCCCTGGCGTTGATTTTAGCGCCCGCAGGTCAAAAAAAGAAAGGGCCGCCAGGGGGACGGCCCTTTCCCCTCTATGTCCCCAGCCTCAGTACCTGAAGTGAAGACCTACGGTGAACCGCCGGCCATAGTCCACGATGTCCAACGGCTGATCGCTGAAGCGGCCATGTGTGCTGTAAGTCGCGTCGTTAAGGTTTTGCGCCGTGAAATAGACGTTGAACTGCTCAGTGATGTCATAGCTGGTGCTGAAGTCGATCTGAGTGCTGGCATTGACGAAGGTCGGCTCGGTACCGAACTGCGACCCATTTTGTCCCTGACCGAAACGATCCAGATAGGCGTCGCGCCAATTGGCCGCCACACGCGCCTGGAAGCCGTCCTTGTCATAGAAGGCAACCAGGTTGGCGGAGTCGGCCAGGCCGGTGACCGCAAAGCCCGATGTCGTGAGATCCAGCTGATTGTAGGACCTGTTCGTGCCGACCACCGTGGCGTTGGCCTGTAGGCCAAAACCACTGTCGCCAAAGACATGCTGCACCGCGAACTCCGCGCCATAGACATTGGCCGTGGGGCCATTGTTGAAGGCGCCGATGGTGAACTGGGCCGGCTGATTGGTGGTCGGATCGATCACCGGCGTGCCTCCAGGCGTGTTTATCGTACTCTGGTGGGTACCCTGAACCGGGAAGTTGGTCACGGTCTTGTTGTAGACGCCGAACGAGACATAGGAGTTTTGCTGATAGTACCACTCCGTGCTCAAATCCACCGAATCCGCGAGATACGGCATGAGAAGAGGATTGCCGCCATTGGCCGTCAGGGCATTAACACGTGGGCTGGTCGGTATGTTCAACACCGCTGTGATATTGTTCAACGGTGGACGGGTCAGGGTCCGGGATGCGTCGAACCGGACCACAAGGTCGTCGGTGACGTTCAGGGCCAGATCCAGGTTCGGCAACAGATACTGATAGCTGTTGGGCGTCGAGACCGTCGATTGCGGACCGAAGCTGGTGGTAAAGGCGGTGTGGTCGGAAGCCTGCACGACCAGACTTGTCGGTAATTTGCCGATACCGATGGAGGTCAGATTGGTGAACTCCTGGCGGACGCCCGCATTGACCCTGAGCGGCATGCCTGCGACCGAGGCCTTTGCCGTGATATTGATGTAGGCCGAGTTGGAATTCTCGATAACCTGCTGATAGCTCCCGGTGTTCAGGATGGTGCGATAGACGCCATCAAAGGCGGGCGTGCAGCAGCCCACGTTGAAGCCCGGAATGGTCTTTGTCTGCGGATTGCCCAACCCCTGGAGATAGTCCAGCACCGAATAGGGATTGAAGGCCAAGACCCTGGGGGGCAAGGTGTTGTTTCCTCCCCAGCCGTTGATGAAGTCACTGCCGGTCGAGAAAGAGTTCGTGAAAAGATTCTGAGGCAGAGCTGCGCCGTGGGTGCCATTGTTGTTGGACGCCGGCCCGTAACCCGCATAGGCCTGCCAGTCATTGTTGGCAAAATCGTCATAGTTACGGGCGTTATTGTGCTCACCGACATACTGGTAACCGAAGGTGATCTGGAAATTGTCATTCTCCTTCCAGGTACCCTCCACCCTGATCTGCTGGACTTTGTCGATGCGATTGTTCTGGTTGATAGGCAGAACGTGGCTGCCCATCAACCCGTTGTTGATAAAGGCCGCGGCATTACCATTGGGACCCAAGCCCGTCGGGAAAGGAAGTGCATGGCCGCCGGGGACATTGATGCCGACGCTGGTGCCGAAGATGCCGCCGGGGGTGGACGGACCGTAGCCGACATCCACGTCGATCGCGGTGAGCTGGCCGCCCGGATTCAACTGCGACAGCGCCTGGTCGGCGTCGAACATGAAGGACAGCTTGTCGGTGGCGTTCCAGTTCACATTGACGCCGAATTCATTGTTCTGAATGATCGAACCGTTGATCTGCGATTGGAAATCGGTCGGCGTGTTGGGTTGGACAAAGCTGGTAATAGTTCCGTTCGGCGATGTGTTGACGTTGGTCAGGCTGCCGGAATTGAACCAGACGCTGTAGCCATATTGCACGGCATGCAACGTGTCGCGGTTGTAGTTGTCGTTGACCGTCACCAGGACCGACTCCGCCGGCCGCCATTGCAAGGCCAGACGGCCGTCATAGCGCGTCTCGGTGGTGGTCTCTTGATAGAGCCCGTAATCCTGGATGAACCAGGCGGGGGTGGCGGGGGCCGTAGCGCAAGTGGCGGTGGGGTTGGCGAGCTGACAGGCAGCCAGATTGAAGCCTTCCCAGCCCTGGATATTGACGTGATTGGCCTTGACCCGGTTGGAGGTATAGGCGGCATCTATCAGGATACCGAAAGTGTCGTTGTTGAAGGTATCGCTGATCAAAAAATCCGCGTTGGGCATCGGATTGCCCTGTTCCGGCGAAACCGTGGTGGAGATCCCGCCAGCAATCCGCAGACCTGGATTGTCAAAAGGCTTGGGGAACTTGATATTGACGGTACCGCCGATCGCGCCTGAAGAGAGAGTCGCGTCCGGTGACTTCATCACATCGACCTGGCTGACGAAGTCGGCACCGACGGAGCTGAAGTCGAAAATACGGCCGTTCTGGCTGGCACTGGAGATTCTGCGGCCGTCATACAGCGTGTCGACAAATTGCGGGCCCAGGCCGCGAATGGTGATCTGGGTTGCGTTGCCGGTAGAGGTAGACACGCCGCCTATCGAGGTGGAGCCACGGCTGACCGTTATGCCAGGCACATGCTGGAGCGCCGCGGCGATGTCCACATCGGGGAATTTGCCGACATCTTCGGCTGAAATCGCATCCACCAACCCCGTGGCATCGCGCTTGATATCCAGGTTTTTCTGCAGCGAGTTGATCAGGCCGGTGACGGTGACGCTTTCCACATCGTTGTTTGCGACTGACTGCTGGGCGACGGCTGGAACGCCCGCCATGGCCGCCAGGCACACGCCACAAAGAAGCGCAGCGCGGATACCGTGGCTGCCGATTACCGGATTGGACATTTTATTCCCCTCTGTTGAGCGCGCCCGCAGGCAGCGCGAAAGCAGGCAAATCTTTTTGTTTAATCGTCCGTGTATGGATTATTTTTGCGCCTCGCCCCTCTCCTAACGGCCTCGCCGAACCCCTTGTTTCCGGTCTGTGGTTGCGCTACCATTTTGCAACGCTCTAACTCGGAAGAGACAAGGAAACCTCTTTCCGGAAGGCCTGAGTTTCGGCCTTCCAGTTGTGACGACGCCTTAATCTTCTTTTGTGCTTGAGGCCCGCTGTCCTCCGGCACTTCCTCCATTATCGGGCGCGCGCAAACGCAACCCCTTTGCTCTTTGAAGACGACGGTCCCCGGAAAACCCTCCAAAAAAAACGCGGCGGGAACGATTTTTTGCCGTTTCATCGCAGGGGCGCGGGACGCGCCCGTATACAACCGGGCCCGTCTTCGTTGTGCAGCTGCACCATGCCCGAGTTTCAACTCGCCCTTCGAAACTCTTGGGAAAGAACGAAATATTTGCGACGCTTTCCCGTCGATCTGTCGTAATGTCGCCCCATCTGGGGAGATGCCCGTGCAACTGAGTGGTTCGATTCCCAATCGCAGTGCGATCAAGGAAGAACTGGACGCGCGTTTCCGTGCCTCCTTACAGGCCTATTTTATGCGCCGGACCGGCAATCCGCAGGAGGCGGAAGACCTCACCCAGGAAACCTTCCTGAGGCTCATCGGCTCGAACAGTTTCGAAAATGCGGAAGAAGCTCGCGCCTTCGTGTTCAGGGTGGCCAGCAACCTGTTGCGTGATCGGGCCCGTTCCGCCATCCGCCTGCGGAAATTCCCGATCCTTCCAATCGACTCCGCCGCCGCCGAGCAATTGGAACCGAAACTTGTGGAGGGTATCGACCCCGAACGCGTCTTAATAGCCAAGGAAAACCTTACCGAAGTCCTTGCCTGCCTCGATGAGCTGGGCGAGCGGACCAAGAATATTTTTATCCTTTTCCGTCTCGAAGGCATGAAACAGAAAGGTATTGCGGCTTTCTATGGGATCGGCCTTTCGACCGTGGAAAAACACGTCATGGCCGCAGCCATTCACCTCGCAAAAAGATTTGGATCCCACAAATGAACAGGTTCCGCGATTCACAGGATGCGGACGACCGGCGTCTCGCCGAAGCGGCGGCATGGCGCGTGCGCCTGACGGAAGACGGAACGGGCGCTTCGCCGGAGTTTGAAGCCTGGCTGCAGGAGCCCGACAATCGCAGCGCCTGGGACCAGCTCTCAGGGCCCTGGGACTATTTTGACCAAGTTGCGCACGCGCCCGAGATGGTCCAAGCCCGCGTGGCTGCGCTGCGGGACGCCAAGCGGGTGGAAAACCGGTTGACGCGTCCGCTGCTGATGCGCCGGCTGGCGGGAGCTATCGCGGCCGTGCTGGTCGTCGGCGTACTGGCGGCGGGCGGCTATTGGTGGGCGACCCGGCCTGCCGATTATCAGACCGTAATGGGTGAACGGCGAGTCATCACCCTGTCAGACGGCTCGAAAGTCTCGCTGGACGCCAACAGCGAGGTCACGGTGCGCTATGGAGCTCATGACCGCTCGCTGCATCTTCTGAAGGGACAGGCACGCTTCGATGTCGCCCATGACAAAAGCCGGCCCTTTTCGGTCGTGGCGGGCAATCAGAAAGTGATCGCGACCGGTACGGCCTTCAATATCGACATGGCCGGCCCGAAGGTCCTGGTGACCTTGATCGAAGGTCATGTCGTGGTCCTGGACGAAAACGGCTATCCCGGCGCACTGTCGAATCCAAAATCCATCGAGTTGCGCGCGGGCCAACAACTGTCGGCAGGTTCTAGCGCGACACCGGAGATCGCTCAGGCCAACATCCAGCGAGTTACCGCCTGGACCATGGGTCAATTGGTGTTCGATGACGAACCGCTATATTCGGTGATCGAGCGCGTCAATCGTTATAGCGGCACGCAAATCATCATTGCCGATCCCAGGGTGGGCGCGATGCGAATCAGCGGCGTCTTCAACGCTGGCGATGCGCTCGGCTTTGTGGAGATAGTGACCCACTATCTGCCGGTGCGCGCGGTATCGGAAAGCGCCAACACCATCGCCTTGCAGAGTCAGGCAAAAAAGGAAGGAGCTTTGTGACGAACCGCGGAGGGTGAAAGCACCCCCGATAACAGGGCGTTATAAAGTGCCCGAAAAATAAGCAAGGATTGCATGAGGGGGGAAACACGACATTGGCTGCTTCGAACCGCATCGATGGGCAGCTTGTGCGTAGCGTTGTGGAGCGGAAGTGCGCTCGCCCAGCAACAGAAATATTCCTTTGACCTGCCCGAACAGCCGCTTTCCGTTTCGTTAAGGGAATTTGCCCGGGTTTCCGGCCAGCAGATCATCTTCACCGAAGATCTGGTGTGGGGCACGGTTGGGCGGCCGCTGCATGGCACCATGTCGGCAGCAGACGCTCTGGATCAGCTGCTGCAGGGCACCGGCCTTTCCGTGGAACACACGCCCACCGGTGTGGTGATGATCCGGCGCGAATCCCCTGCGCGTCCGGCAGAGCTGCCCGGCCAGGCCAGCAATGAAAAGCCGGAAGAAGTGATCGTCACCGGCCTGATCCATTCGCTGCGCACCAACCTTTATATCAAGAGGAACGCCGCCGGTCTGGTGGATGCAATCTCCGCGGAAGACATCGGCAAGTTTCCGGATGTCGACATTGCCGCGGCCATGCAACGCATCCCCGGCGTCACGGTCTTCCGCGGCGTTTCCATGCTGGGCGGCGTGCCGACCTCCACCGGCACCGCCACCCAAATCACGGTGCGCGGCTTCGGCCCATCCTTCAATGAGACCCTTTTCGACGATCGCAAGATCGCGTCAGGCATCGGCCGCAATTTCGATTTCAGTTCCATCGGCGCGGATTTCGTCAGCGAAGTCGATGTGCTGAAGTCACCCGATGCGGCATTGTCCTCCGGTTCCATCGGCGCAACGGTAAATATCAAATTCCCCAAGCCCTTGGATCACCCGGGCCTGAGGCTGGCGGGATCCGCATCGGGTACCTTTTCGCCGGAGGAAGGCAATGTCACGCCTAACATCAATGCCTTGTTCAGCGACACCTTCCTCCATGAGACATTCGGCATCTTGCTTGACGGTGCCTATTCAACAAGCCGCACCCGGGGCCATCATGTGAACATCCAGGGCTGGGAAGGGACCCTGATCAACCCGGCTCAACTAGCCGGCGCATCGCCCACAGCTTCAACCAGCAACAACATCAATGCGTGGTTTATCCAGGATTATGGGCTTTACCAGGAGACTACCCAGGATACACGCATCAATGGCCGCGCCGTCCTCCAATGGCGCCCGTCCGAGGATATTCTGGTCACATTGGACGACAATTATTCGCGCGATACACTGCACGCGCTGCAATACGGCTACAGCGTGTGGTTCAACGCCGGCAGCCTGCGCAACGTTTCGCAAAATGCCGACGGCACCATCGTCAACTTCGTCCAGCCCAACACGCCCACCGATTTTCAGTCGCAGGTGAACGGCCAGGTTCTGCAGAACAATGATACCGGGATCAATGTGCGCTGGGACGCGAGCGACAAGCTGGCCTTCAATCTGGACTATGATCATTCCCAGGCGTGGCTCAATCCCGGCAGCAAGCTCAGCTCCATTGATGCCGATGTGGGCTACGGTCCTTCGACCCCGGGCGGCACCAACGGCACCAGCCTGGGAATCGTGCTTCCCGGCGGCCATGACCTGCCATATCCCAGCGGCTTCGGTCCCGGCGGCAATGCGGCGGCGTTCATCAACAACGGCCTGATCGGCAGTCACGTGCTTCCCATTACCAGTATGCAGCGCTTCAACCGGGTGCAACAGGCCAAGCTGGAAGGCAGCTGGACGGAAAACGATTTCAAGATCACATTCGGTTACCAGTATGTCGGCGAGCACGACAACGCCCGCAACTATGACGATTTTGCCAACAATGACTGGCAAGCCTATGCGGGGTACGGCCCAGCCTCCAACAATACCGGCACCCACGGCGCCGCGCTGCCACGGACTCTTTTTACCCAATCCTTCAGCACGGCCGATTTCATCAATGGCTTCAACGGGAGCGAGCGACTGCCCGCCACTGTGCCGGTGTTCAACGCCTATTCGGTACTGAATTACCTGCAGGGGCTTGGCAATCCCCAGAACACGGCGATCCCCGGCTTCAATACGGGCTGCTGTACGCCGGCCTTTGACGGGATATACCGCACCGTACTTAACGTGGGCAGCTATCAGCAGGTCATCGAGAATTCGAACGCGGCTTATGTGAACATCAACGCCAAAACGCAGTTCGCAGGTATGCCGCTCAGGATCAATATCGGCATTCGCCAGGAATTCACCGACATGAACTCGATTGGTATCGGCACGCAGCCGATCTCTTTGGCGGTGCAGCCGTCCGACCACACGGCGTTCACGCTGATCTCTGGACCATCATCGCAAGTTTCAACACCCAACACCTACCAGTATCTGCTGCCCAACCTCGATCTTTCACTTGGTGTCGCCGACGATATCCAGATTCGCTTCGACGCCTCGCGCACCCTCACCCGACCGCCTTTGAATACCGTGACGGCGGTTCTCAATGTTCCCACCAGCCCGCGCGTCGGCGCCCTGACGGCAAACGGCGGCAACCCCAACCTTATGCCCTTCCTGTCGGAAAACCTGGACTTAAGCGGTGAGTGGTACTACCAGCCCAACTCCTATCTGTCGGTCGATGTGTTCAACAAGAACGTCACCAACTTCGTCGTCCAAGGCACCCGCCAATCCACGATCAATACTCCGTCGGGGACGCCTGTGATTGATCCGACCACGAATGCGCCCGGCATCTTCACAATCGGCGCCTACATCAATGGACCAACTGCCAATGTGTATGGCGTCGAGTTCGCCGTGCAGCATGTGTTCGACGATACCGGCTTCGGCCTGCAAGCCAATGCGACCGTGGTCGGTACCAATAAGCCATACAACCCGCTGGACATTACCACTTCAGGCTTTGCGGTGACGGGGCTTGCGGACTCGGCAAACCTGGTCGCTTTCTACGACAAGGATGGCTTCCAGGCGCGGGTAGCGGCCAACTGGCGCGATGCTTATCTGGATCGGTTTGGCCAGGCACAGAACGGCTCCATGTTTGGCACGGAACCGACGTTCGTCAATGCCAGCACTCAGATCGATTTCAGCACGAGCTATGACGTCACGGCGCAATTCAGCATCTATTTCTCAGCGCTGAACTTGAACGATGCCACGTTCAGCACCCATGGCCGCCATTCCGAACAGCTTTTGGACATGGTGGATTATGGCCGCCGGTACACCTTGGGCATGCATTTCAAATATTAAGCCAGGCCGGGGCCGCCGGGCTCAGACAGGTCTCGAACCGGCAGCCTGAGCTCCCCTGGGAGGTCCATTTTCGTATATTCCCGTATTTTCGGAAGGCCGTCACCGCCAGACTTCCCCGCCTGCGGGTAACGAATTTCCACGCACTTAATCTTTGGCGAAGCGCGGACCTTCGCTACAATGACGCGGGCCTGTTCGGAACGGCACAGTGGCAGAACAAGATGACGCGATGGTACTGACCTTCCGCTGTCCGGCGGAGCTGGACGGTTTATTACCGCGGCCGGTGCCTGCGGCACTGGGCCTGCCCGACTGGCTGAAGGCCATGCCCGCGCAAGCCTTCAACGCTCTGGGCCAGCAGGAAACACCCACCGTCAAACGCTGCCCGCCTTTTATTGATGCGATGACGTCAGGATTCCTGCTTCCGCTTATCTGCGACCTCCGGATAGAAAACGGCGAATTCATCTGGGAAAACGACCTGCCGCCCGGCGGCGCGGTCAGTTTCGTACGCTCGCCCATCGGCTTTCATGAATCCAGTCAAGTGACCGACACGCCGCTGTTCGATGGCGACCGCTTCCTGATCAAGTTCCACAATCTCTGGACCATCGAGGCGCCGGAAGGGTACGCCTTGTTTTTCACCCATCCGGTCAACCGCTTCGATTTGCCCTTCACCACTTTATCCGGGATCGTTGATTGCGATCGCTATCACGACAACTGGATCCATTTTCCGGCGCACTGGCACGACATGAATTTCAGCGGCGTGCTCCCGCGCGGCACGCCTGTCGCGCAATGTATCCCGGTGAAGCGTGAGAAATGGGTGGCGCGGACCGCGGCCTTCACCAGCGAAGACACACGGCGCGTCTACGAACAGATGACAGAAGTGGCCCGCGAGCAAGGCGTGTACCGGCGGCGCTTCCGCGCCTGAACTCAGACTTCGCGCAAAAAATCCATGGCCGCGCTTAAACGCAGAAAAAACCGCCCATGCGAGGCCAAGGCCAGCGCGGCAATGGCATGGCCGGCCAGCTGGGGCGCGGCGCGTACCGCTGCGCGAAGGTCCGCTTCCCCGGCGGCACGCTCCCCCATTTCCAGGCGGCACGAGCCGAGATTCTTTCTCGCCGCGGCGTCGCCGGGATTTACTGCCAGGACCCGCTGATAGGCATCGGCGGCGGCGGCATAGTCGCCGTCGAGATACAGCAGCTGCCCCAATGTCATCAGCAGGAACGGATGCCGCGGTGCGCCCCCGAGGGCCTGGGACAGCACCGCACGCGCCGCGGGCCGGTCATTGGTCTTGATATGCTGAAGCGCAAGCTCGTTCTGTAACTCCCATGCACCGGGAAAAATCGTGAGTCCCTGTTGGAGCGCCGCAATGGCGTCGGCATATGCGCCGGTCTCGGCAGTATAGCGTGCATACATCACGAAGGCCGGCAGGAAGGCGGGCCTCCGCGTCATGGTCCGGCGCAATTGCGCCAGCGCCTCATCGCGGCGCCCGGTCGCGACCAGTGCGTCAGCGAACTGGGTCTCTACCGCTGAATCATTTCCACGGCGCGCCGCCTGTTCCAGCACGGGGATCGCCTCGGCGGTACGATTCTGCAGCATCATCGCACGGCCCAAAATGCCGGCGGCCACCGGATGAAGAGGCTCGAGTTTAAGGACACCGGCCGCAATCCGCTCGGCTTCATCGGGACGTTGCCCTTGCAGGGCAAGGATCGCGGCATGCAAAGCCTGCTCGGCATTGCCGGACGGAACATCGAAGGCAGGCGATCTTCCGGTCATCACGGATCCAGACGCAATCGGCTACGTACCGCCAAGGGGAGGTGTAACATGCCCGCTGGCGTTTTCGCGCCCTCACCACCGACGCATCGGCAGGGACGCCAATTGTTATTATATGTCAAGATCTTATCGGACATCGCGGCCCTTGCTTCAATTCTTACGGCGGAGATTTGCACCCAAGGAGACAGGCTGACCGCGAGCCAAATCCAGCTCAACACTGCGGCCGCGATTGCGCACCACAATCTCGCCGCCAAGATCGCTGGTCAACATGGCGTCAATCAGTTCTCCGTTCGCCCATTCCATGTCCACCTTCAACCCACCCCGCGCGCGCAAGCCTCGGACCTGGCCATGCGGCCAAGCAGAGGGCAGCGCCGGCAGGAGCGATACGGCTTCATCGTCACTTTGCAGCAGCATCTCTGCAATCGCGGCAGCACCGCCGAAATTACCGTCGATTTGAAACGGCGGATGGGTGTCAAACATGTTCGGCAAGGTGCTTTCCGCAAGCTGACTGCGAAGCAGCAGATGCGCATGATCGCCCTCCAACAGCCGCGCCCATAAAGCGATTTTCCAGGCCTTAGCCCAACCCGTGCCCCCGTCGCCGCGCAGTTCAAGACTCCGGCGCGCCGCCGCCGCCAGTCGCGGCGTTCGCTTCGGCGAAATGCCGTGACCAGGATAAAGTGCCCAAAGATGCGAAACGTGGCGGTGGTCCGGCTCCACCTCCGGGTAATCCTCGATCCATTCCTGGAGCTGCCCGCGCGAACCGATCTGTATTGGCGGCAGCCGGTCCTTTGCCGCAAGCGCGGTGTCGCGGAGCTCAGCATCGGTATTGAGCTTGCGGGAGGCTTGGGCAAAGGCGTCTATTAATTCTCCGATCAACTCCAGGTCCATACTGGCGGCATAGGTGAGCAGCGCCTTTTGACCGTTCAACATATAGCTGTTTTCCGGAGAAAAAGACGGATTGGTGACCAGCTTGCCGGCAAAGGGCGTGCCGGATGGCGCTTCGACCAAGGTATCGAGAACAAATTGCACCGCCCCGCGCATCGCGGGATAAGCGCGCTTCCGCAGGTATGGCTCGTTCAGGCTGAAGCGGTAATGGTCCCACATCTGATTGGCCAGCCAGACCGCACCCATCGGCCAGTGACCCCAGGCGCCATCGACCGGCGTGGTGGCGCGCCAAAGGTCGGTATTGTGGTGCAACACCCAGCCGCGCGCGCCATAGTGCACCCGCGCCGTTTCCGCGCCGGTCTGCTGCAGATCCGTGATCAGGTCCCACAGGGGCTGCAAGGATTCCCACATCGCGCCGCTTTCGGCCAGCCAGTAGTTCATCTGCAAGTTGATGTTGGTGGTCCATTTGCTGCCCCAAGGTGGAAGCAGCCGTTCATTCCACAGGCCTTGCAGATTGGCGGGTTGGCCTCCCGGCCGGGAGGATGCGATCAGCAGATAACGTCCGAATTGAAAATAGAGGGCTGCCAGGGCCGGATCGTCAGCGGTCTTTGCTGCGGCAATGCGCATATCCGTCGGGTAGCTTGCGCCGGTATCCGGCCCCAACTTGAGATCGACCCGACGAAAAATCTCCTGATAGTCGGCGACATGGCGGGCGCGCAAAACCTCATACCGTTTTCGCGCCGCGTCATCCAAGAATGTCTGCGCTTGACGCAGCGGATCGCCTTCGCTGTTTTTGTAACTCCGAAAGCTGGTGGCGCCGCTGAATAAAATGGTCACAGCGTCCGCATTCCGCACTCTTATGGAGCCGTTTTCCGCCGTCACGGTCCCGCCTTCCGCGTGAACCTGGGCGATGGCCGCATAACGCAGGCCTGGCTCTTTCCAGGACCCCGACCAGGAATTGGGGGGATTGTCGCGGGGCTGGATCTGGCCGCTAAGGCGCAGCCCGTTTGAGCCGACATTTTCTCTCATCGCATTGGGCTGCGGAGAATCCAGGCTGACGGAGAGGTTCTGTTTTCCAGGCTGGTCCGCGGTCAACCGGACCGCAAGAACTTGATCCGGATGAGAAACCATGACCTCCCGGCGAAAGCCTACGCCATCGGAGTCGTAAGTGACCGCGGCGACAGCCTCATCCAATGACAAGCTGCGGCGATAGTTGGTCGCCGCAGATGCCCCTTCAACAGTCAGCCGCAGATCGCAAAAGGGCTGATAGGGCATCAACAGGGCCGGCTGGCCCATCATCTCCCCGCTCAACTTCTCGGCTTCGGCGGCATGCGCCGCGAAAATAAGCTCCCGCAACTTCATCAGACGGTCATGGGCCTGCGGATTGACATAGTCATGGACGCCACCACCCCACAAAGTCGCCTCGTTTATCTGGATGCGATCTCCGTGAAGCCCGCCAAAAACCATGGCGCCCAGCCGGCCATTGCCCAGCGGCAGAGCTTCGGTCCACTGCTCAGCCGGTTGCCGGTACCAGAGTGTCAAGCCATCGGGCTCTGCCCAACCCTGAGCCAATGCAGGTGTCGCAACTACAGCGGCACCACCCTTCAAAAAATGCCGGCGTGTCGCTTTCATTATCGCTTGGAGACGCTTCCCATCGTTACTGTACCGCCACAACCGCAACTGAGCGAGGCGGCAGGTCGAAACTCGCCTTGCCGTTTTCACTTGTTCCCGAATAAGCCACCGGATGCACGGCATTGGGCGCGGCAAACGTGTTGTGGCTGTCCATCGCCGATCCGGTGAGGATCTGCCCCTTTCCGGCGCCCGGCAGATTGGTAACCAGATGCGCGGGCTTGTTGGGATCAGTATTGACCAGCGCCAGATACAGCTTGCCGTCTTTGCCCCGCGCCGCCGACACATCCACCATCGGCAGATTTTTGCCGCCGAAGCTGTAATTGGGCGCGGAGACATGGGCGGCATAAGGCACCGCCCCCATGAAGGGCTGGTACATGTCGAAGATGTGATAGGTGGGCGTCAGCAGCATCTTGGCCCCATCGGTCAGGATCATGGCCTGCAGCACATTTATCATCTGGGCGATATTGGCCATTTTCACCCGGTCGGTATGGCGATGGAAGATGTTGAGGGTCAGGGCCGCGACCTCGGCGTCGCGCAAGGTATTCTGTTGATAGAGGAAACCGGGGTGGCTGCCAGGCTCCTGTAAATACCAGGAACCCCATTCATCGACATACATCGCCACTTTCTTTTCGGGATCGTACTTGTCCATTACCGCGGCGGTGCGTGCGACATACGGCTCCATGTCCAGGGCATAGGACAATTCCTCCACCCACTGGTCTTCGCCAAAGCCTGTGGCGGGTTTCTTGGTGGCATGGAGCGGCGGCATGGCATAGTAATGCGCGCTCAGGGCCTGCATCCGCCCGCCGCCCTTCATCATCGCTTCGGTAAAGGCTTCAAAGTCGCCTTCGTTGCGGTTGAAGCTGCCGCCGCTGGCCACCTTGACCATGCCCATGCTGGCGGGAGCCGTGACGAAGGTGGAATATCGCGCGTTGACCGAAGCGGCATAGTCGCCGGACATGTTGCCGCCGCAGCCCCAGGTCTCATTGCCGATCCCGAAATATTTGAGGTTCCAGGGTTTGGCGCGGCCATTCTTGCGCCGCTCATTGGCCAGCGAGGCATTCTCGCTGGAGGTCATATACTCGACCCATTGCGCCATATCATAGGGCGTCAGCGAACCGACATTGCCCGATACATAGGGGTCGGCCCCGATCAGTTCGGCGAAATCCATGAATTCATGAGTGCCGAACGCATTGTTGTCGGTCACCCCGCCCCAATGGACATTGATGCGGGTCGGCCGCTTGGCGCGCGGACCGATGCCGTCGCGCCAATTGTAGAGGTCGGCGAAGCAACCGCCCGGCCAGCGCAGCACCGGCACGTGGATCTTCTTCAGCGCATCCACCACATCCGTGCGATAACCCTTGATATTGGGAATTTTGCTGTCCTCCCCAACCCAGATGCCGCCGTAAATGCCGGTGCCCAGATGCTCGGCGAACTGGCCATAGATGTGGCGGTCGATTTCCGCCCCCGGCTTTCCGGTATCGATGGTGGCGGTCGCCGTCACGGTCTGCGCCGTGGCCGGCGCCGCGAGGGCCAACATCAGCAGGCCTGCTAGAGTCATCTTCAGCATTTCATTTCCTCCAGTCGTTATGATTCAGAGTGTTGCGGAACGCGAGTCGTCGATCAGTGTCCGATCTTTCCATCTCGCCGTCTGCAAATTTCGGCAATCAAGGCGTCTTTGCTTCCAAAATAGTGGTTGATCGTGGAACGCGATATATTCGCCACCTTCGCGATTTCGCTCATTTTGAAACCAGCTCCGCTTGGCGCGCCTAGCGCCGCTTCAGTTGCGCGCAAAATGGCTTCGCTGGTTTCTTTGGGAGAACGCCGCCTTCGCCCCGAGGACATCGTCATCATTCTTGACCTCAACCCCCTATGCTGGCCTGGTTTTGAGCATGAGAGGCGCCTCTTTCTACCAGTTGGTAAAGGAACCATCCGGCCGATGGTTGAGCAGCATGCCCGCGCGATAGGTGGTGTATTCGCCGATCTTGGTCAGCTTGCTCACATCCACCTCCACCCCCAGGCCGGGGCGGTCATTGGGCCACAGCTTGCCATCCTTGAAATCATAAACCTTGGGCAGGTGAGGCCAGGTGCGCCTGCCGTCGCCCAGCATTTCCATCAGCGCGGGCACCGAAGTGGCGGTCAGGCAATTGACCAGGGCCGCTTCGGCGATCGGGCCGGTGAAATGGGGGATCATGCCGACATAATGCGTCTCGGCCAGGGCGATGATCTTCATGAACTCGCTGATGCCGCCGACATTGGGCAAGGTTACGCGTGCATAGTCGATCAACTGCCGCTCGATCAGCTTGTTGACGTCCCATTTGTAGCCGAACTGCTCGCCCACGGCGATCGGCACCTTGGTGCGCTGGCGCATCACTTCATAGGCGTCGACATTTTCGCTGCGGATCAGGTCCTCGCAGAAATAGGGGGCAAGCTGGGCGTCCTCGATCATCTCGCACAACCGCATGGCGTCGGGCGGATCCAGCTCGGTGTGGAAGTCCAGCGCCCAGCCGCCGTCGCCCGCCGCCTTTTGCATGGCGGCGCAGTCGTCGAACATCCGCCTCACCAGGGCGAAGCGGTCCACCTCGCGCCCGCCGCCGATATCGGTGGCGCTGCGATAGACCCGAAAGCCCGCATCACGGCAGGCGCGGGCGGTGTCGCCGATGGTGGCGTTGGGGTTCGGCCGCGGATAAGCCGTCGCATAGAGTTCGACATAGTCGCGCGACTTGCCGCCCAGCAATTGCCATACCGGCCAGCCCGCCGCCTTGCCTTTCAGGTCCCACAGCGCCAGGTCCAGCGCGCCAAGCGAGTGAATCTTCTCCCGCCCTGCCGGATAGAAATAGCCGCGCATCATGCGCTGCCATGCATTTTCGATGCGATGCGGGTCTTGCCCGATCAGCATGGCGGCGCATTCTTCCATGGTGCGGGGTTCGCCGCCTTCGCCGATGCCGGTCATACCGCTTTCGGTCTCGATGATCACCACATTGGCGGACTGGTTCACCATGGGCTGGCCCTGCCGGCCTTGGGCGTCGCCTTGGCTGGTGTAATAGCGGATGCGTTTTATCTTGTCGGCGGCAAGCCCCAGCGCATCGGCCGAAGGCGGCAGCCACAGCGCCGCGCTCGTTGCTGCGCCCAGGGCCGACAGAGTGCGGCGGCGATTCCACAATGTCATGCGAAACTCCCTTTAAAGGCCGCCAGGCTATTTCGCCCCGTTGCGCAGTTTCGACGCGGTTGCGCATTCCTCCATCACCGTGAAGTAGTTCTGCACACTCTGCGCGCCCATGATGAAGGGGTTGTCTTCGCCCACTTCGCGCTTCACCGCCACCAGCCGCGCCTTGGTATAAGCATTGTCATACTCGCTATGGTTGGAAAGGATCACCGAAGCGCCGGCGGCCGCCGCCGCCTGGGCCATGCGCTTCTGCGAGTCGATATATTCATCCCAACGCTTGCCATCATTGCCGAAGGCGCCGGTCAGAGTGCCGCCGGAATAGGCCACCATCACCGTCTTGCCCTTGTCCTTGACCGGAAAGACATAAGACAGCGTGCCCGGCGTGTGACCCGGGGTGAAGACGATGTCGACTGTGGTGTCGCCCAAACTCACCTTGGCGCCTTCCGGTCCCACCGCAATGTCGTTCGGCCCGCGCGTGGGCACGCCGCCAGCCACATCGGCGGCGCGTTTCAAGGTGACGTCCCAATCGGGCGCTCCCATCACGATCCTGGCGCCATACTTCTGCAATGTCGCGACACCTTGATCGTGGTCGCCATGGGCGTGGCTGAGGATCACATATTTGATGTCCTTGGGATTGAGTTTCAGCTTGGCCAGGCCATCCAGGATTTCCGGCTGCGTCGCCCAGGCGAAATTGGTGTCGATGATGATCAGGCCCGCGCTGGTCTTCAGCGCCCAGGAGGAATGCTGCCGCGTGCCAAGCCAGTAGAGATTGTCGAACACCTGATAGGGCGAGGCATACCAGATGCCCCGGTCCGGCGCGGGCCGCGGAACAAGCAGCGCCGCGGCTCCCCGTGGGCCGCCCGGCAACGGAGTGGGAAAGCACAAATTGACGAAGGTGGCGCGGTAATCCTGTCCCGCCGCTGTCTTGGCCGCCGCGATATGATTCTCGATCTCGCCGACAGGTGTTTGTGCTGCCACCGGCGTGATGGCCAGCGATGTGCTGATGGCCGTGGCAAGTAGGATGGTGAAAAGAGCGTACGCTTTCATGACAGCCTCCCCTTATTGTTTTCCAGACAATGATTGCCAGCCGATAGTCTAGCCAAAACCGGCTGGCGGCAGGTCATTGCGGCAGCGCCGCAGTCCCCACCACCGTAAATGCTCCCTCCACAACTGCCGCGCCGGTGTCCGGCTGGCCTTCACCAATACTGATCCGGTAGGCACCCGGCGCGACGATGCGATCGCCCGCGACCGTCACGCTGGACATATCGCGGGCGTTCAGGTCGAAATGGATCACGCGGCGCTCTCCGGCTTGGAGGGCTACCCGGCTGACTCCGCGCACAGCCCGCAAGGGTTGGCCAGCCGCACCTGGAAATCCCAGATATAGCTGAGCCACGGCTTCGCCGGAGCGGGCACCGCTGTTCTTCACCGTGACATCCACACCGAGTTGGTCGCCCGCCCTGAGAGACGGCGCCACCTTCAGCCCAGTGTAAGCGAAGCGGGTGTAGCTCAGGCCATGACCGAAGGGATAAAGCGGCTTGCCTCTGAAATAACGATAGGTGCGATTGGCCATCGAATAGTCCTCAAAGGCCGGAAGCTGATCGACACCGGTATAGAAAGTAACCGGCAAGTGTCCGGACGGATTGTTGTCCCCGGCCAGGGTCTGACCGATGGCGGTGCCGCCCTCCTCTCCCGGATACCAGGCGTCAAGAACGGCGTCGGCATTCTGTGCCGCCCAGTTCACGCTGAGCGCCGAGCCGTTCATCAACACGACCGCCATCTTCCGGCCTGTCGCTTTCATCGTCTTGAGCAGGTCTTCCTCATCCTTGGGCAGATCCAGGCTGGTGCGGTCGCCGCCTTTGAAGCCGGGCTGGTTGACGTTCATCTCCTCGCCTTCCAGCTGAGACGTGATGCCGACCACCGCGATCACCACGTCGGCGTCCCTTGCCGCTTTCACCGCGTCGGTTCGGGGATGGGCGATCACATGCCGCCAGACAAGACGCACCGGTGTGCCGATGCTGGGAGTTTGCTCAATACGTAAAGTATAGGCGTGATCCTTCTGCAGTGGCATTTCGAGGGTCTTGGGACCACGCTGGGTGTCCTGGTTGACCGTATTGTCCACGATCAACTTGTCGTCCAGCCACAATTTGGTGTTGGGCGTACCCATTCCGATTTCATAGGTGCCGCTCTGGTCCGGCGTCAGGGTGCCGCTGAAGCGGGACGAGTTGGCACCGTGCGCCTCGATGGCCCGCGCCAAGCCCGATCCCCGCACGGCGAAGTCCAGCCGGGCATAAACTTTGGTGAGCAGAGGCGTGCCGGACAAATCGGTGGAGGCAAAATACTCAGCCTTGACCCCTGGCTGGCCATCTTGAGTCTTCAGCACCGACGCCGGCACCGCGTCCGCCAGGCGCAAAAAATTCGTGCCCGGTTCAAACGTCACCTGGCTACCGGGAAAGGCAGCCCTGATGCCGTCCAGTGCCGTCACCGCATGGCTGGGCTGGCCATTGTAGTTGCCCAGCAGGACCGGCACCTGGTCCGCCAACGGACCGACCACCAGGATACGCTTCACGGACTTTTTCAGCGGCAGCAGGCCATTATTCTTCAGCAATACCATGCTTTCGCGGGCGGCGCGCAGTGCCAAGGCCCGGTGAGCGGGCGAGTCCATTTCACTGTCGGGAATTTTGAAATAAGGCGAAGCTTCCGGTGGATCGAACATGCCCATGCGGATACGGGCTTCGAACAACCGTGTCAGCGACTGATCCATGACCGACTGCGGCACCAGCCCCTGCGACACGGCATCGGAATAGGCTTTGGCGCCGGCCACCGGTCCCTCGCCAAAATCGGCGCAATCGGTGTCCACACCGTGCTTCAGCGACACTGCGGCCGCTTCGGCAAGGCTTTTGGTAAAATGATGGCCTTCATAGATATCGCGGATGGCGCCGCAATCGGACGTGACATAGCCTTTGAAATTCCAGGCGTTGCGCAAGAGATCTGTCAGCAGGAAATCATTGGCGCAGGCGGGCTGGCCATTGACGCGATTATAGGCGCACATCAGCGAGCCGGCCTTGCCATCCACAATGGCGGCACGGAAAGCCGGTGTATAGGTATCGATCTGGTCGTGCTTGCTTATGGCCACGTCCATTGCATGGCGCGTCGGCTCCGGCCCGGAATGCACGGCATAGTGCTTCGGCGTGGCTATGGTGCGGGGGTGTTGGGGATCGTCGCCCTGCAGGCCCGTAATGAAGGCGACGCCGAATTGCGCGGTCAGGAATGGGTCTTCGCCATACGTTTCCTGGCCGCGGCCCCAGCGCGGATCGCGGAAGATGTTGATATTGGGGGACCAGAAATCGAGTCCGGCGTAAAGACCTTCTCGCCGCTCGCGATTGTAGCGAACGCGTGCCTCGGTCGAGATCGCGATCGCCATCTCATGTACCAAGAGCGGATCGAAGCTGGCGGCCAAGCCCACCGGCTCGGGGAAGACGGTGGTGGCACCCGGAATGGCCACGCCATGCAACGCTTCACTCCACCAGTTGTAGGCCGGCACGCCCAGGCGCGGGATAGCGTCGGCCCGATTGACGAGCTGCCTGCCTTTCTCCTCCAGAGTCATCTGGGACACCAGCGCCTCGGCGCGCTGCTCCACTGGCAAGCTGGTATTGAACCATGGCGCGTTCGCCGGCGGATTCAGTGGCACCGCCGGCAGGGTACCGGGTTGCGCCACGGCATTGAACGGAACTGCGAGTAGAAATCCAAGAAGGACAAAATGAGCGCGCTTCAGCATAAATGACCCTTTTTGTACCCCCTCGCCCCGCCCAAAAATGCTTCAACTGCGGTTTCCGCGCGGAACTACGAAAGCAGTATGCGCCGCACATCCGCGTCGGGATCGTTGACCATCCGGCAGTGATTATCGAAGATCATTGTCTGCATCGTGCCGCGATCCGCCGGCGACCATGAAAGCCCAGCTTGACTGGGGTTCCCGCTGGCGGCGAAGTTGGCCCAGGCGGTGGCCATGATTTTTGCCAGCCTTTGGGCCTCGGGGGTATTGCCGGTCCCTTGTTCGCAGCGTTTGGTATTGTCGAAGCAGAAAGCGAGCTCGGACGTATGCCAGGCACCTGCCACGCCATCCAGCTGGGGTGACTGCCAGGTAAACCAATATTGGTAAACCGGCGCGCCGCCGATGGCCTGTTTCAACCGGACCATGCGATCGACATTGTTGCGCTGGGCCAATCCCCGGACGCCATAGGACAGGGTTCGAACGCTTTTGCCCGGGTTGGCGATTTTCATGGCATCGACCAGCCGATTTGCTTTGTCGGCTCCGTAGGTCTTCGTCAGCGTGTCGCGCCACTCGGTTTCGTTCGGATTGGAACGGTAGCTATAGCCCTCCTCACTGACCGACCCGATGATGAGTGGGACGTCCTTCGAGATTTCCGGGGCCGCATCGAAGAAGGGCCGCATCGGCACGACATGGCCGTCCATGGTGGGCGCCCAGCCGGCGCGCCGCACCGCACCCGGCGGGAAAGCGTCGGGCGGAAGATTGGCATTCACCTTCGCGATTGCGGCTTGGCCGGCCGCGTAAAGCTTTGCCCATTCCATCTTTTGCAGCGCAGCGATGCCGTTGGATTGCAATCCCAACTCGACCATGAGCTGGCGCGCCAGCGCCCGTGATTGTTCGGCGTCGGCGAAATTGCCGCCCCCGCCCGATTGCACCGCCGCGCAGTGAAACAATCCTCTGGCTGACGGCATTCCCATCAGACAGGTAACCTTTGAGCCGCCCCCCGACTGACCGTAGATCATCACCCTGTTTGGATCGCCGCCAAAGTTCGCCACGTTATCGCGAATCCAGCGTAGCGCCGCCACCAGATCAGTCATGCCGACATTCGCGGATTCCGCGTAATCGGGCCCTCCGATTTCCGACACGTCCAGGAAGCCCAATGCGTTGAGACGATGATTGACCGAGATTTGGACGACATCATGATGCCGCGCCATCTGGGCGCCATCATGCGAAGGGAGTTCGTAGGCTGAGCCGAAGGAAAAACCGCCGCCATGAAAATAAACCATCACCGGGCGCTTGCCGGTCAGACCGGGCGTCCAGATGTTGAGCTTCAGCATATCCTCGCCGAGATAGCCGTCATCCCAGTCGAACAGGAACGACGTCTCGATCGCTTTGAAGTCGTGCAGCGTTTGCGGGCAATTTGCGCCATAAATCAGGGTATGGCGTTCGTCGGTCCAGGGTGTCGGAGGCTTGGCGGGCAGCCAGCGATTGGCGCCGCCGGTATCCTGTCCATAGGGTACGCCCTTGAAAGTGAATACCCCGCCATCGAGATAGCCCCGCACCTTGCCGTATTGCGTATCGGCGACCGCTGAACGGGGCGTGCTGCAATTGCCTGGATCCTGATGAGAGCCGATCTTTGTGCCGTCGGCCGCGTGCGCCGGATTGACCACTGCCGCGCTTGCGCCCGCGGAAAGTGCAAGGGCAGCACGACGGCTTAAGGAGGCACTATCCCGGTCCATGATTTATCTCTCCCGAGTTTTTTTCTTAGGCTAACAACAGCTGCCTGGGAGTGCCAGCAAATTGTCTGAGAATATAATATTGTCTGAGAATATCTGTTCAAAAAAGAAACCGGCGCCGCGGAAGCGGCGCCGGTCCAGGCAAGTCCAGTATCGGCGATTCTAGAAATTGCCCTTGAGGCCGATGGTGAAGTAGCGGCCCACGTCGCTGTAAACCCCAGGGCCGTTCCCGCCGACACCCGCAGGGTAGAACAGGCCCGGTACCGACGGGTTTTGTCCCCGAAGCGGCGCGCGGGTGTTGCCGATATTCTGGACATTAAAATAGAAGGTGGAAGAACCACCCCACAGGTCAAACCTGCGGTCTACCGTAACGTCCATCACATTGTAGCTGCTAAGACGCGGTACGACATAATTCTGGTTGACGAAACCGGTGGCCTTCTTCGCGCCTGACAACCATTGGTTCTGAATATTAAAGCCCCAATCGCCGACCTGGTAATTGATGAAGGTGGTCTGGCGGGTCTTGGGCTGGTTGGTCCAGGCAAAGGGAGTGTTAGGCAGATTCTGAGTCTCCAGCACGGGCTGATAGGTCAAAAGATGCCGTATGGTCATCGAACCCGGAATGGCACTCCACACATCGGCCCAGTCGAAATTGTAGTCCGCTTCGAAGTTCCAGCCCTCCATTTGGATTTGAGCGCTGTTGATGGGCGAACTGAGAACCTGGGTCGGATAGTTCGCCACCGTGGTGAAGCGGGGATCGCTGGGAGGGAAAGGCCTGACGGCGAGCGCGCAGAAAGGCGAATTGTAAGTCGGTGCGCTGGCGATGCAGAGCTGCTGCACGGTCGTGTTCTGATAGCTGATGTTGGTGATCGCCTGCGACATATGGGTCTGGTAATAATCAAGCGACATGGTCAGGCCGGGGATGAAATCCGGCGTCAACACCACGCCCAGCGTATAGGTATGGGATTGTTCCGGTTTCAAACCGGCGTTGCCCTTGCTGACCAGCTGGGTGCTGTTGACACCAGTGGTCAACTGATCCTGGAACCCGGTCGAGGAGATACCGACCGGCGCGTACAGGTCGTTCAGGTTTGGCGCACGAATATCGAATGACATGGTGCCGCGAACACGGACGGCGTCGCTGAGCCTGTCGTTGACACCAATCTTCCAGGTCTGAGCCTCGCCCGATATGGAATAGCTGGTATAGCGGCCGGCAAAGTCGGCGCTCAATTCCTCGGCGAGTGGAACGTCCTTCAGGATGGGCACATTGAGCTCAAGTGCCGTCTCCCAGACATTGTCGTCCGCACTGACGGGGGCGTTGACATTCTGGGTCCACAGCGCAGGAGCGGCCCCGCCATTGACCGTGCACATGCGCAAGCCGGTGCAATTGACAAAATCGGTCGGCAGGGCATTGCTGATCAAATCATAGGTGCGCCAGCGCATTTCCGCCGAAAGCGCGCCGGTGATCTCGCCGGCCGGCAGGCCCAGGCCGAACAGGGCGCCCGAAATACTGCCGCCGATATGGTCCATCTTCTGTGTCAGGGTCCAGAAGGTGTCCGTCTTCAAATAATTGAAAGAGGTCTGGGAAATGCCGTTGGTATCGAACACATTGATCGGCACGCATCCCGGATAGAGGGAGGCGAACTGCGGCTGGGTGGTGACCCAGCACTGAACCGTGCCACCGACATCCACGCCATTTATCTTGGTGCCCGCAGGCGCGACAACCGCGTCCTGTGCCGCCATATATTTGGCGTTGTTGGTGTTCTGGGGATCGCTGACGGTCAACCGGTTTTCCTGGTGGCTGTAATAAGCCTCCCAGTTGAAACCGGACAGCGTGCCGCTGAGGCCCGCCGTCAGGTTCAGCAGCCGGTTGACGGTCTTGGTGGCATAGACATTGTCTCCGAAGCTGGCATGTTCGCCCTCGACCCTGTTGACATAATGGGCGTCGGAGAAATACGGCGTATTGGGGGCAACCGCCGGCGCGATGCTGGTGATGTTGCCCACGGTTTGGGTGAAAGGAATCGGCGCCGGAACGAAATTCCCCGCTGCGGTGGCCGCCGCCGTCAACTGGGCTTGCTGCTGAGCCGACAGATAGGCGTTGTTGGTGAAGAAGGTGTTGGGCCGGGAGCCGGCCGAGCTGACCGCTAGCGGAGTCCATTTGGAATAGTCGCCCGACTCCGCCGCGCTGGCTTCAAGATAGAAATTGACGTTCGGTGTGATGTCATAGCTGAAGCGGTTGAAGAATTCGCCATTGCGCTGCCGCGCCTGCATTGTTGTGTCGGCGGGATTCGCATAACCGCCGTCACCGCCGGACTCCAGGCCCGATACGGAGGTCGGAATACCATGGGTCATGGGAACAATCTGGCCGTCCTTGAACGTATAATTGGTCAGCGAGCAGCTGTTTCCGCACTTGATGGTGCCGGTTAGTGACTGATTGAAAAGCCGGCCAAAGGGCACATCGACAAACGGCGTTGCGGCGCTACCGTTGCCCGCCTCGACCCAGGCATTGTTCTGGTAGCCGTAAGGACGCGCGCCGATCGGAATCATGTCTTGCTGGAATGCGCGCACGGACATTTCGTAATGGCCGCGGCCGCCAAACAGGTCAGTACCCCAGGCAAAACCGAATTTCTCTTCCGCGGCATCGCCATATTTCGAGATGCCGGCATTCATGTCGTATTTGAAGCCGGTGAATTTCTTGTCGAGGATAAAATTGACCACGCCGGCCACCGCATCGGAGCCGTAGACCGCCGAAGCGCCGCCGGTCACCACGTCAACCCGGCTCATCAGCATCTGGGGCAGCGTGTCCACATCCACTGTACCAGCCTGGTTAGTCGCCGCCAGCCGGCGGCCATCCAGCAGCACCAGGGTGCGCGCGGCGCCAAGGTTGCGCAGGTTCAAGGTATTGCCGCTATTGTTGGTCGAACCATTGCCCTGAGAACGGGGCGTGGCGCCGCCGATGAAGTCGGGCAGCTTGTTCAGGGCGTCCGGGATGGTGGTGGGCGTGGTGGTCGTCAACTGTTCGGCGCTGACCGCCGTGATCGGTGTCGGCGACAGGGTGATATCGGAAATGACGCGCGAGCCGGTAACGGTGACCGTCTCAACATTGCTTTCCTGCTGAGCGCGGGCCCCGGCAGTCAGGGCAACCACGCTTGCGGCGCACATCAACGCGAATTTGTTCACTGTCCTCGAGTTCATGGAATTTCCCCCTGAATTTTATTTTTTGCGCGAACGTTATTTGTCTGAGCAAACGCTCTCCCGCGAACGGTAGAGGAATCTTGGCAGCGCTGCCAAGGGCAATTGCGAACGCTATCATCCTGGTAGAGCCTTAGAATTCTTCAAACTTCTAAGAGACGTTTCAAATAACTCCCTGTATTTCCGAGATATTTTGATAACGCTCCCACGGCAAACGACGGGGCGCCGCAATTGGCTGCAGCAGATAGCTGGATAACGAGGGAATTTTGCAACACCCGGCGCGAGGGAATTACCGGCCCGATTGACGAACAAAAACCGGATCCCTCCATGGGCGACGCGCGCCGCTACAGGCGGCGGACATGATAGATGACGCCAGGCTCGTCCCTGACCTTGAAGGCAAATTTGTCGGCGGCGGCGATGATAGTCACAAGATAGGTCCCTGCAGGCCTGTTCCATTTGGCGAAGACAAGATCGGATTCTTCCTGCTGATAGGTCTGGCCATTCTTCAGGACCACC
>Ga0157379_10000411_pt1 | contig 34785 bp, 26 predicted proteins | sample S25metaG_FD_121802 | JGI IMG/M metagenome (GOLD analysis project Ga0157379, IMG submission 121802) | Switchgrass rhizosphere microbial communities from Kellogg Biological Station, Michigan, USA - S2-5 metaG | ecosystem: Host-associated > Plants > Roots > Rhizosphere > Soil | place: USA... | reverse complement strand
TAAGCAGTTGAAAGAAAAGGGATTGGACGTTACACTCTCCACCCTTTTGCGCGAGATACAGGCGCGCGATGCCCGCGACGCAAGCCGCGCGGTGGCGCCACTTCGGCCAGCCGCCGATGCGATCGTCATCGATTCGACCGGAATGCCGATCGAGCGCGTGGTCGCCGCCGTGCTCAAGCTGGCGCGAAAGAGCCGGGATTAGAGATTGGGGATTTGGGATTCGGGAAAGCAGGCTTTTTTCCGAATCTCCAATCCCGAATCCCGAAGCTCGGGGTTCAGGTCCTGTCGCCTCGGCGGCGGGGAATAGCAACGGCGCGGAGTTTTCCGTGTCATCACAGGTGGACCGAACAATCCATAGCGTGAACAAATACTTGGATAACGGTCTTGAGACCATTTGGAACCAACATGACTGAGAGCTTTGCCGAACTGTTTGAACAGAGCCAGACCCTGGCTAAATTGAAGCCGGGCACGATCGTTTCCGGCATCGTCGTCGAAATCCGCAACGACGTTGTCGTGATCAACGCAGGGCTCAAATCCGAGGGCATTGTGCCCATCGAGCAATTCCACAACGAGCAGGGTGAGCTCGAAGTGAAGCTCGGCGACGAGGTGAAGGTTGCCCTCGATGCCATCGAAGACGGTTTCGGCGAAACCCGCTTGTCGCGCGAAAAAGCCAAGCGTTCCCTGGTGTGGGACGAACTGGAAACCGCGCAGCAGGCCAATGCCACTGTGACCGGCCGCATCTCCGGCAAGGTCAAGGGCGGCTTTACCGTGGACATCAAGGATGTGCGCGCGTTCCTCCCCGGTTCGCTCGTGGATGTGCGTCCGGTGCGCGATCCGGTGTACTTGGAAGGCAAGGAACTCGAGTTCAAGATCATCAAGCTCGACCGCAAGCGCAACAATGTCGTGGTCAGCCGCCGCGCCGTGGTCGAGAGCGAGCATTCCGAGGAGCGCGAACAGCTGCTCGAGCGCCTGCAGGAAAATGCCGTGGTCAAGGGCGTGGTCAAGAACCTCACCGATTACGGCGCATTCGTGGACCTCGGCGGCATCGATGGCCTGCTGCACATCACCGACATGGCGTGGAAGCGCGTGCGTCACCCGTCCGAAGTGGTCAACGTCGGCGACGAGCTCGAAGTGCGCGTGCTGCGCTTCGACCGCGAGCGCAACCGCGTTTCGCTCGGTCTGAAGCAGCTCGGCGAGGATCCGTGGGTCGCGATCGCCCGCCGCTATCCGACCGGTACACGCCTGTTCGGCAAGGTCTCGAATGTCACCGATTACGGTTGCTTCGTCGAACTGGAGCCGGGCGTCGAAGGCCTCGTGCACGTTTCGGAAATGGACTGGACCAACAAGAACGTCAACCCGGCCAAGCTCGTGCAGGTCGGTGACGAAGTCGAAGTGATGGTGCTCGACGTGGATGAAGAGCGTCGCCGCATCTCGCTCGGCATCAAGCAGACCCAGGCCAATCCTTGGGAATCGTTCGCCGCGATCCACAAGAAGAACGATCGCGTCTCCGGCCAGATCAAGTCGATCACCGATTTCGGTATCTTCGTCGGTCTCGACGGTGGCATCGACGGTTTGGTGCATCTGTCCGACATCTCCTGGCAGAGCACGGGCGAAGACCTGGTGCGCAACTTCAAGAAGGGCGACACCGTTGAAGCCGTGGTGCTGGCGGTCGATCCGGAGCGTGAGCGCATCAGCCTCGGCATCAAGCAGCTCGAGCAGGATCCGTTCGGCCAGTTCATGGCGGCGCATCCGCGCGGCAGCATCATCAATGGCACGGTCAGGGAAGTCGATGCCAAGGGCGCGACGATTGACCTCGGCGAAGGCGTCGAAGGTTACCTGCGCGCGAACGATATCGCCAAAGAGCGCGTCGAGGATGCCACCCATCACCTCAAGGTCGGCGACAAGGTCGAAGCCAAGTACACCGGCATGGACCGCAAGGGCCGCGTGCTGCAGCTGTCGATCCGCGCCAAGGACGAGGACGAACTGGCGCAGGCGTTGGAGGACTACCAGTCGGCTTCGCCGGGCACCACGAAACTCGGTGCCCTGCTCAAGGAGCAGATGAACAAGTCCGAGTGATCTCTCTTTCCACGCTTCCAGCCCCCTTAAGTCAAGGGGGCGATCAAAGCCCCGCGTCAGCGGGGCTTTGATGGGGGTTGTGGGAAGTGCGCAGGTATCCGAAGACAGAGGCCCCCACGAAAACCATGACTAAGTCGGAGCTGATCGAAGCCTTGGCCGCACGCCAGAACCATCTCGCGTTCAACGACGTGGAACTGTCGGTGAAGAGCGTGATGGAGCAGATGAGCCAGGCGCTGTCCACCGGCGAACGCATCGAGATCCGCGGTTTCGGCAGTTTTTCCCTGCATTTCCGCCCGCCGCGCATGGGCCGCAATCCCAAGACCGGCTCCGCCGTCGCGCTGCCGGGCAAGCATGTGCCGCACTTCAAGCCGGGCAAGGAATTGCGCGAGCGCGTGAACGAAACCATACGCGGGTAGCACAGCCGTTTTCACGCGGCACAATCAGGATGTAACGCATGCGTCTGGGACTGATTCTGCTTGCGCTGTCGTTTGCTGTCGCCGGCGCGGTGTTCGGTGCGCTTAACGGCGAACGCATCGTCTTCGATCTCTATTTCACGACGCTGACCCTGCCCAAAGGCGCCGCATTGCTGTGTGCCGTGCTGCTGGGATGGCTGCTCGGCGGACTTGTCGTTTATCTCGGCCTTGTGCTGCGTCTGCGCCGGCGCGTGCGCGTATTGGCGCGCGAACTCGAGCGTCGCGACGCTGAAAACGCGGCGAAGCCCGCAAAGCCTGACGCATGATTGCTGCACTGCCTTCGATCTTCCTGCCGCTGCTCGCATTTCTGTTGCCGATCGCGGCGCTGTCCGGCTGGTATTTCGGCCGCCGCAGCAGCGAGCGTTCGCGCCGCGCCGGCGTCAGCGCGCTGTCGTCGAGTTATTTCCGCGGCCTGAACTACCTGCTCAACGAGCAGCCGGACAAGGCGATCGAGGTGTTCCTCAAGCTCGCCGAATTCAATCGCGACACGGTCGAGACGCATCTCGCGCTCGGCAACCTGTTCCGCCGCCGCGGCGAAGTCGATCGGGCGATCCGTGTGCACCAGCATCTGATCGCGCGTCCGAACCTGAGCAACGACGAAAAAACCGTGGCGCTGCTCGAACTCGGTGAGGATTACATGCGCGCCGGGTTGCTCGACCGCGCCGAAACCCTGTTCAGCGATCTCGTGGCGATGGATGCGCACGTGCCGTCGGCGTTGCGCCACCTGATCGGCATCTACCAGCACGAGAAGGACTGGGACAAGGCGATCGATCACGCGCGGCGCCTGGAGAAGATCAGCGGCGAATCGGAAGGGCCGGTCGTCGCACAGTTCTATTGCGAACTGGCCGAGCAGGCGCGCGCCGCGAAGGACTTTGCCACCGCGCACGCGCATCTGGAAAACGCTTTTGCCTGCCAGCCCGAGTGCGTGCGCGCCTACATCGTGCTGGGTCACATCGAATTGCAGCAAGGCAACGCGGATGCAGCCGCGCAGGCGTTCGAACGCGTGTCGACGCTTGACGCGGATTTCGTTCCGGAAGTGCTAACGCCGCTGCTCGACTGCTACGCGCGCCTGGCGCAGATGCAGCGCGCGGAAAAATTCCTCGTCGACATCATCGAGCGTTCGCAGGGCGTGTCGCCGGTGATCGCGCTCGCGAAACTCTATGCGACGACGCGCGGCGAACCAGCGGCGATCGAGTTCCTCACGCGCCAGCTGCGCCAGCGCCCGTCGGTACGCGGCCTGATGACGTTGATCGGCGCGACGCTCGACGCCTCGCGCGGCGAGGCGCGTGAGAATCTGCTGATCTTGCAGGACCTGACGCGCAAGCTGCTCGAAGGCCAGGCCATGTACCGCTGCAACAAGTGCGGCTTCGGCGCAAAGGCGCACCACTGGCAGTGTCCGAGCTGCAAGACGTGGGGTTCGGTCAGGCCGATCCACGGCGTCGCCGGCGAGTAACGCCTGTGCCATCGATCGCCGCGAGCTTCCTGCTGTCGGCCATTGTCACGTGGCTCAGCATCCGCTATGCCCGGCAGCGCAATCTCATCGATCATCCCGGCCAACGTCGCTCACACACGCAACCGACGCCGCGCGGCGGAGGCATCGGAATCGCCGCTGCGGCCGCGATATTCTTCGCGTTGCCTCTATTCCGCGTGTATCCCGGTTTTGGCGCCGCTGCAGCAGCTCTCGTCGGATTGATCCTCATTGCCGCCGTTGGCTGGGGGGACGACCACTTCAGTTTGGCTGCGATCTGGCGGCTGCTTGTTCACGTCGTCGCGTCGCTTATATTCGCCGTCGCCCTACTCGGCCAGGACGGTACGATCATCGTGGCGTTGTTCGCTTTCGCAACGACGTGGTCAATCAATCTGCACAATTTCATGGACGGCATCGACGGCCTGCTCGGTACGCAGGCGCTGTTCGTATTCTGCGTACTGGCGCTGCTCGGCCAGCATTACGCGCAGCCGGCTTATACGCTCGCGATGCTGGCCTTGGCGGCGGCGACGCTCGGGTTTCTGCCGTTCAATTTTCCGCGTGCGCGCGTGTTCATGGGCGACGTCGGCAGTGGGGTGCTGGGGTTTTTGATTGCCGCGGCGATCGGCATCGGCCTTGACTTCGGTCTGCTGATACCGAGCGAAGCGCTGATCATCGTCTCCGCTTTCGTCATCGACGCCAGCTGCACGCTGCTCTCGCGCATGCTCCGCGGCAGGCGCTGGTATAGTGGGCATCGCGAACATCTGTACCAGTGGCTGGCGCGCAACCAGCCCAGCCATGCGCGGGTCGTCGCGCTCTATATGGCGTGGAATGCGCTGGTTGTGGTGCCAGCCCTGTTGGCGTTCGAGGCGACGGCCGGCTACGAATTGCTCATTTGCGCGGGTGTGTACGCGCTCGGCGTCGCACTGTGGCTCGCGGGCAAGCGTTATTGTCTACAAAGTACAAAAGTGCGCAAAATAGACCATGTTCCTGCGTAAATTGATCGCTGCCATTCATCCACGCCTGGCCGTCGTCATGCACGATCTGGCCATGGTATGGCTGGCGTGGATGGGCGCCAACTGGCTGCGCTACAGCTTCGAGCCTGAACCGCCGACGCTGGCTTGGTTCACCCCGGAAATCGGCCTCGTACTGCTCGCCCAGGGCCTGGTGCTTTGGTGGACGGGCTTGTACAAGGGGCTGTGGCGCTTCGCCAGCTTGCCCGACCTGTGGAATATCATTCGTGCCGGTGTGCTCGGCGCATTCGGCATTGCGATCGCGCTGTTCCTTTACAACCGTCTCACCACGGTGCCTCGGGCGGTGCTTGTGATGTACCCGGCCGTGCTGGTCGTTCTGCTCGGTACGCCGCGCCTGGCCTACCGTTACTGGAAGGACAGCCGTTTCGATCTGATTTCGCGCGCGCCGGCCAAACGCGTGCTCGTGATCGGTGCAGGCCGCGCCGGCGAGGCATTGCTGCGCGAGCTCGCACGCGAGAATCGTTATCGACCGGTTGGTCTGATCGACGACAACACTGCGCTGCGCGGAGCGAAAGTGCACGGCATCCCGGTGCTCGGCTCGATCGAGCGCCTGCCCGAGTTCGCGCGCGAAGTCGCCGCCGAAATGCTGCTGATCGCCTTGCCATCAGCAAGCAACGCGCAGATGCAGCGTGTGGTGGAAGCCTGCGAGGCAACCGGCGTGCAGTTTCGCACCGTGCCGCGCCTGCAGGACGTGGTCGCCGGCAGGATGGGTTTCAGCGAACTCAAGGAAGTCGCGATCGAGGACTTGCTCGGCCGCGATCCGGTACAACTTGACTGGACGGCGATCCGGACGGGCCTTTCCGGCAAGCGTGTACTGATCACCGGTGGCGGCGGTTCGATCGGCTCCGAACTGTGTAGACAGGTTGCGCGCCTGGGCGTCGAATCGCTGACGATACTCGAACTGTCCGAGTACAACTTGTACAAGATCGAACAGGAATTGCGTCAAGAAATTCCCGACCTGCTGGTTAATGCCGTACTTGGCGACTGCGGTGACATGGCTGCTTGCGAACGCGTATTCGCGCTGGCGCAGCCACAAGTCGTATTCCATGCCGCCGCGTTCAAGCACGTACCGCTGCTGCAGAACCAGGTGCGTGAGGCGTTTCGCAACAACGTGGTCGGCACGCAAGTCGTGGCACAAGCGGCAGATCGCCACAACGTGGCCGTATTCGTGTTGATCTCGACTGACAAGGCGGTCAATCCGACCAGCGTGATGGGCGCCTGCAAGCGCGTCGCGGAAATCTTTTGCCAGAACTTTGCGGCCAAGTCGGCCACGCGCTTCATCACGGTGCGGTTCGGCAACGTACTCGACTCGGCCGGCAGCGTCGTGCCGCTGTTCCGTGAGCAGATCCGCGCGGGCGGCCCCGTGACGGTGACGCATCCGGAAATCTCACGCTACTTCATGACGATTCCCGAGGCCTGCCAGTTGATTCTGCAGGCAGGTGTGTTGGGGCACGGCGGCGAGATCTTCGCTCTCGACATGGGCGAACCGGTCAAGATCGCTTATTTGGCCGAGCAGATGATTCGTCTCGCCAACAAGACTCCCGGCCGTGACGTCAACATCATCTATACCGGCCTGCGTCCCGGCGAAAAACTGTTCGAGGAATTGTTCCACGCGCAGGAAAGCTACCAGAGCACACGTCATGCCAAGATCTTTCTGGCGCAGCCGCGCAGCATGTCATGGGATATGCTCAACGCGCAGCTGCGGCAAGCCACGCAGGCCGTGCGCGACTACGACGAAGAGGCGTTGCGCCGCTGCCTTTCGAATCTGTTGCCCGAATTTGCCTGGCGCAGCGAGGGCGAAGCCGCCGAGATCGTGCCGATCACCCGCACTCAGAACTGAAAGGACTCAAGATGACCCAGCGTCTGCGCAAAGTGGTATTCCCCGTGGCCGGCCTCGGCACGCGTTTTCTGCCGGCGAGCAAGGTCGTTGCGAAGGAAATGCTGCCGGTGCTGGACAAGCCGCTGATCCAGTACGCTGTTGACGAAGCGGTGGACGCCGGCGCGGACATGCTGATCTTCGTAACGAATCGCTACAAGCACGCGATCGCGGATTATTTCGATACGGCATACGAACTCGAACGCAAGCTCGAAAGCAGCGGCAAGAAGGAACTGCTCGCGTTGGTGCAAAACGTTATTCCGAAGCACGTGCGCTGCGTGTTCGTGACACAGCCCGAGGCGCTCGGGCTTGGTCATGCCGTATTGTGCGCAAAACCGGTGGTCGGCGACGAGCCGTTCGGGGTGATTCTGCCGGATGATCTGATCTGGAATCCGGGCAAGGGCGCGCTGCGCCAGATGGCCGAATTTGCGCTGGCGGAAAACGCCGGCGCTCTAGCGGTCGAGGAGGTGCCGCGCAGCGAAACGAACAAATACGGCATTGTCGATGCGACGCCGACGAGCGACCGCACTGCACTGATCAAACACGTCGTGGAGAAGCCAAAGCCGGAGGTCGCCCCATCGAATCTGGCGATCGTCGGGCGCTATGTCTTGCCGGGCCGGATTTTCGGGCTGCTCGAATCGACCAAGCCCGGTGCCGGCGGCGAAATCCAGTTGACTGACGGCATTGCAGCGCTATTGAGCCAGCAGAAGGTCTACGCCTACCGCTTCGACGGCACGCGCTTCGATTGCGGCAGCAAGCTCGGCCTGGTGAAGGCGACGCTGCATTTTGCGTTGGCCGATCCAGCGCTGGCGCAGGCGACGCGTGAATTTGTGTCCGCGCAACGCTGATGGATCTCAGTTACATCCTCAACCACCTCGGCGAAGACCGCGAAACCTATCGCGGTGCGGTGTCGCCGCCGATTTTCCAGTCGTCGATCTTCGCGTTTCCGTCGGTCGAGGCATTCCGCGACGGATTTCGCGACGAATTCCGGCGTACCACGTACACGCGCGGCAACAACCCGACGGTCGAAATCCTGCGCAAGAAAGTCGCGGCGCTCGAGGGCGCCGAAGATTGCCTGATGTTCGGCAGTGGTGCCGGCGCGATCGCCGCGGGCGTGATGGCGAGCGTCAGCGCCGGCGATCATGTGGTCTGCGTGCAGCGTCCATATTCGTGGACCCGCGCTCTGCTGCGCGATCTCCTGTCGCGCTTCGCTGTGGCACACACGTTCATCGACGGCACCGACATCGCGAACTTCGAGCAGGCTGTCACTCCGGCGACCAAACTGATCGTGCTGGAAAGCCCGAACTCGATGACCTTCGAGATGCAGGATCTGGCCGCAGTCGCCGAACTCGCACGCGCACGCGGAATCCGCACGCTCTGTGACAACAGTTACGCGAGTCCGCTGAACCAGTCGCCGATCGCCGCGGGCATCGACATGGTTGCGCACTCGGCGACGAAATACCTGAACGGGCACAGCGATGTCGTCGCCGGTGCGCTGTGCGGCAGCGAGCAGCTGATGCGCGAGGTGTTTCGTGGCCCATTCATGACCTGCGGCGCGATCCTCGCCCCCCACGATGCCTGGCTGATGATTCGCGGTCTGCGCACGTTGCAGATACGCATGCAACGCATCGCGGCCACGACGCAGCTGGTGCTGGCGTTCCTGCAGGCGCATCCGCGGATCGAAAAGATCTATTACCCGCATAGCGAAACGAATCCGCAGTTCGCGTTGGTGCAGGAACAGATGCGCGGGGCCAGCGGCTTGCTCACGATCGCCTTGCGCACGGAAGACGTCGCTGGCGTCGAACGCTTCTGCAATGCGCTCGAGCGTTTCCTGATGACGGTGTCCTGGGGCGGCTACGAATCGCTGATGTTTCCAGTCTGTGCCGTACATCCGGCGGGCGCTCCGCTCAAGTCCGGCGGCGCTCTGCCGCTGAATCTCGTGCGGCTGTCGATCGGGCTGGAAGAGCCCGAAGTGCTGATCGCGGATCTGCAGCAGGCGCTGGCAGCGATCTGACGCCCGCGCTGTGCCACGCGCCGTCACGGCGCGCGCATAAGGCGGCCCGAAAATCTCCATGTGCCGATGGCTTGATGTTCAACACGGACAGGAGGCTTTTCGGTACGATCGTAAACGTATCCGGCAAATGTCCGCTTTGAAGCTCGTGCGGCGTTTGACACGGAGACGATTTCGCCATGACGGCGCTCTCGCGTTGGGGACTCAAGAAGTATGGACGTTCTGCGATTCTTGCTGCGTTTGCCGCTGCTCTTGCTGCGTGCGCTGTACTGGCTCATCAGCCGGATAGTCGGCGACTTTTCCTGGAGTGCGCCGGCTTGGTTGCGCGCCGTGGGCGCCGGTGCGAAGCGCCTTGCCTTGGCGGTCCGCGCGCGACCCGGTCGTTTCGCTGGCGGCGCGCTGATCCTGCTCGCGCTGGCCAGTTCAGGTTGGTGGGGCAATCGCTGGTATCAGTCGCGCCCGCGGCCGATCGAAGAGCCGCCGGCGACGTTCACCTTGCAGGCGCCGGACGTCACCGACTACGAGCAGACACCGATCACGGTGCATCCGCTGACGCTGACGTTCAATCGCTCGGTGGCGCCGCTCGCGCTGGTCGGCAAGCAGGCGAGCGCGGGCATCGAGCTGAAACCGGAGCTGGCCGGCAAGTGGACCTGGACTTCGGATCACGAACTCAGCTTCGCGCCGAAAGATGACTGGCCCGTCGGCCAGGATTTCGACCTGCGTTTCGATCGCAAGCTCGCGTTCGCCGAGCACGCGCGCGTCGAGAAGGATCGCGCCCAGTTCAAGAGCGCGGATTTTACGGCCAAGGTTTCGCAGACGGAGTTTTATCAGGATCCGCAGGACGCGACGGCAAAGAAGGCCGTCGTCTCGCTGCGCTTCACGCATCCGGTCGACGCGGCGAGCCTGGAGCCGCGTGCCCACCTGAAGCTCGAAGGCGTGCCGGGCGGCTCAGGTACCAAGAAGTTCGTCGTGACGTACGACGAGCACAAGCTGCAAGCTTTCATCCACTCCGAACCGTTGACGATCCCGAAGGACGATGCGCGTGTCGCGTTCACGCTCGATGCCGGCGTGCACGCCGCACGCGGTGGGCCGGCGACGCCGAAGGCGCTCGACGGCACCGTCGCGATTCCGGGCCTGTACAGCCTGCAGATCGAAAACGTGTCGGCGACGCTGGTGGACAACGCCAAGTTCGAACCCGAGCAGGTGCTCATTGTCGAGGCTTCGCAGGCTGTCAACGAAGTAGAGACGACCAAGGCGGTCAACGCCTGGGTGCTGCCGGAATTCAATCCCAAGACCCCGGAAGATCAGCGCACGGAATCGTATAGTTGGAGCACGGGCGAAGTCGGCGAGGACCTGCTCAAGCAATCGCAGAAACTCGCCCTCGAAGCGGTGCCGACCGAACGCGAATTCGACGCGTTGCACAGCTTCAAGTTCCGCGCGCCGCCGCGTCGCTACGTATTCGTCAAGGTGAACAAGGGCGTGCATTCGTTCGGCGGCTATGTGCTCGGCAAGGGTCGCAACGAGGTCGTGCAGGTGCCCGAGTACCCGCATATCCTGCGTTTCATGGCCGACGGCGCGCTATTGTCGTTGTCGGGCGAAAAACGGGTTTCGGTCGTGGCACGCAACGTGCCGGGCATGGAACTGGAAATAGCGCGCGTGCTGCCGGATCAGTTGCAGCACCTGGTCAGCTTCAATCGCGGCACGTATGCCAAGCCCGAGTTGTACTCCTTCACGCCGGACCAGATTACCGAGCGTTTCGTGCAGAAGACGCCGTTCGCCGAAGGCGATCCAGTCAAGGCGCATTACGAGGGCGTCGATCTCGCGCAATATCTGGGTGCCGGCGGCAGCCCCAAGCGCGGCGTGTTTCTGCTCAAGTTGAGCAAGCTCAAACCCGAGGACAAGCCAAAGGCGGCCGATGAGCAGGACGACTCCGCCAATGTCGATACCGTCGACGGCGAAGGCGAGACGGAGGGTGAGCCCGCGGACAATGCCGATGAAACGAATGTCGGCGATTCGCGTCTGATCGTGGTCACCGATCTGGGCGTGATCGCCAAGAAAGCGCTCGACGGCAGCCAGGACGTGTTCGTGCAGTCGATTCACACCGGCGCACCGGTGGATGGCGTCGTCGTCGAAGTGGTCGGCCGCAATGGCCAGACGCTGATGACGCAGACCACCGACCGGGACGGCCACGTGCGTTTCGACTCGCTCGCCGGCATGACACGCGAAAAGGCACCGACGATGTACGTGGTGCGCAAAGGTGATGACGAATCGTTCCTGCCGGTGTGGGAACACGATCGCGTGCTCGACTACTCACGCTTCGATATCGGCGGTGAACCGAACGCGCGTAGTGCCGGCAAGTTGTCTGCGTACCTGTTCAGCGATCGCGGCATCTACCGGCCGGGCGACACGTTCCATGTCGGCTTGATCGTGCGCGCCGCGGATTGGACCAAGAAACTCGCCGGAGTGCCGCTGCAGACCGAAATCGTCGACGCACGCGGCGTCGTCGTCGGGCAACGCAAGCTGCGCCTGGCCGAGTCCGGCTTCGACGAAGTCTCGTACACGACGCAGGAGAGCGCCCCGACCGGCGCGTGGAGCGTCAACGTATACATCGTCAAGGACGGCAAGCCCGATGCGCAGATCGGCTCGGTCAACGTGCAGATCAAGGAGTTTCTGCCCGATCGTATGAAGGCGCAGGCGCACTTGTCGCGCAACGTCGTCGAGGGCTGGATCAAGCCCGATGCGCTCAAGGCCGAGTTCGAATTGCAGAATCTGTTCGGCACTCCGGCGCAGGACCGACGCGTCGAGGCGACGCTGAGCCTGGCGCCATACTTCCCGTCGTTCCGCGCTTACGCCGATTACCGCTTCTTCGATCCGCAACACGCCAAGGAGGGCTATAGCGAACCACTCGGCGAGCAGCAGACCGACGAGAAGGGCATGGCGGAGTTCCCGCTCGATCTGGCCAAGTACGGCACGGCTTCATACCAGTTGCGCTTCTTCGCCAAGGGTTTCGAAGCCGAAGGCGGACGCAATGTCGCCGCCGAAGCCCATGCGCTCGTGTCGTCGCTGGATTACCTGATCGGCGCGAAAGCCACGGACAATCTCGACTTCGTCACGCGCGGTGCGAAGCGTGCCGTGAACCTGATCGCCATTGGCCCCGACACGGCAAAGATACAGGTAACGGGTCTGAAAGCGGCGATCATCGAACGCCGCTACGTCTCGATCCTTACCAAACAGGATTCCGGCGTCTACAAATACGAATCCAAATCCAAGGAAGTTCCGGTTTCGGAAGTTGCGCTCGATATCGCCCAGGCGGGCAACGATTTTGCGCTGCCCACCGACAGCCCGGGCAACTATGCGCTGGTGATCCGCAACGGGCACGGTGACGAACTCAACCGCATCGACTACACCGTTGCGGGTGAAGCGAACGTGTCGCGCTCGCTCGAGCGCAACGCCGAGCTGCAGCTGAATCTGAGCAAGCACGATTTTGCGCCAAACGAAGACATCGAGGTTGCGATACGCGCGCCATATGCCGGTTCCGGCCTGATCACGATTGAACGCGACAAGGTCTATGCGCATACGTGGTTCCACAGCGCCACGACGGGCTCGGTGCAGAAGATCCGCGTGCCGGCCGATTTCGAAGGCGACGGCTACGTCAACGTGCAGTTCGTGCGCGACCCGGCATCGGATGAAACCTTCATGAGTCCGTTGAGCTACGGCGTCGTGCCGTTCTCCGTAAATCGCGACGCGCGCCGCGTGACCGTAAAGGTCGATGTACCGGCCTTGGTCAAGCCGGGCGAAACGCTGAAGATGAAATTGAGCACACCCACGCCGACGCGTGCTGTCGTATTCGCCATCGATGAAGGCATCCTGCAGGTCGCCCGTTACAAGCTCGGCGATCCGCTCGAATTTTTCTTCAAGAAGCGCATGCTCGAAGTGCGCACGAGCCAGATTCTCGATCTGATCCTGCCCGAATTCAGCAAGCTCGCGAGCATGGCCGCTCCGGGCGGCGATATGGACGATCTGCTCGCGCGGCACCTCAATCCGTTCAAGAAAAAGCACCAGCAGCCGGTCGCGTACTGGTCCGGGATCGTCGACGTCAAAGGCGAGCGTGAGTTGAGTTACGCCGTGCCAGACGACTTCAACGGCAAGCTGCGCATCATGGCGGTGGCGGTACGCACCGACAAAGTCGGCATCTATCAGAACTCCACGACCGTGCGCGGAGACTTCGTGTTGTCGCCGAACGTACCGGGCATGGTTGCCCCAGGCGACGAAGTGGAAATCAGCGTCGGCGTCGCCAACAATCTGACCGGGCTGGGCGGCAAGGAGATTCCAATCAAGCTTTCGCTGCAGCCTTCGACGGCATTCGAAGTGGTGAGCGGCGGCGAACAGGAAATCAAGCTCGGCGAGATGCGCGAAGGCGTGGCGACATATCGCCTACGCGCGAAGCAGTCGCTCGGGCCGGCCAAGCTGGAATTCCGTGCGAGCTACGCCGACAAGTCGGCGAAGATCGCCACTGAAATCTCGGTGCGCCCAGCCGCGGCGTACCGCACCGAGCTCAATGTCGGCCAGCTCGACAAGGGCAAGGCGGATGTCACGCCGCTGCGCGATATGTTCGAACCATTCGCGAAGCGCGAGGCTGCGGCTTCGTACACGCCGCTCGTGCTCGCGCAAGGCTTGTCGCTGTATCTCGACTCATTCCAGCACATGTGCACCGAGCAGTTGGTCAGCAAAGGCATGCCAGCGCTTGTGCTCGGCCAGCATCCGGAGTACGGGCGCATCAAGACGGCCGATGACGCGAAAGGCGTCGATCCGCTGCAGGCGCTGTATGGCGTGATGCATACGCGCCAGAACGGCGAAGGCGGATTCGGTTTGTGGACATCCACGCCCGAGTCGGTGCGCTATGTGTCTGTGTACGCGCTGCAGTTCCTTACCGAGGCGAGTGAGCGGGGGCAAAAGCTGCCCGGCGATATGATGGCTGCCGGCACGCGTTACCTGCAGCAACTTGCGGCAGATGAAAGCGATGCGTCTCTGTCCGGGTTGCGCGAACGCGCTTTTGCGGTCTACCTGCTGACACGGCAAGGCAATGTCACGACCAATTACTTGGCCGCTTTGCAAAAGCGCCTCGATGAGAAATTTGCGGACAAGTGGCACGACGACCTCGTTGCTGCGTACATGGCCAGTGCGCTCAAGCTGCTCAAACAGGACAAGGACGCGGATCGCCTGATCGCCGGGCCGCAGCAAGTGCTCGTGCGCTCGACGATCGAGAACGCATACCGCTTCGAACGCTACTACGATCCGCTCGTGCGCGATGCGAGCACGCTGTATCTGTTGGCCAAGCATTTTCCGGAACGTGCCCGCGCGCTGCCGCCGGAAGCGATCGGCAACATCCTGAGAGTGGTGCAGCGCGGCTGGTACAACACGCTGTCGGCGGCACAGACGATACTCGCGCTCGATGCGTACGGCACACAGGCGGTCGGCGAGGGCAAGCTGGCCTTGGCGGAGATGCACAAGGACGGCAGCACAACGGTATTCGGCGCACAGCAAAGCAGCCTGATGCGCGGCGCATTCACCGCGACCGCGAGCGGCGTGCGCCTGCAGAACGAGGCCGATCTGCGCGCCTGGTATGCGGTCACGCAGTCTGGCTTCGATCGCACGCCGCCCGCGACGGAATTGAAACAAGGCGTGGAGATCGTGCGCGAGTACACCAATGATGCGGGTCAGGTTGTGACCGCAGCCAAGCTTGGCGAAGAGCTCGATGTGCACATCAAGATTCGCGCGACGGAAGTCGATAGCGTCGGCAGCGTCGCAATCGTCGACCTGCTGCCGGGCGGATTCGAACCTGTGCTGCAGCCGCCGTCCGCTCCTGAGCCGACTGCAGAAGGCGGTACCGAGGAAACCCCGGCAGAACAACAACCGACGTGGCGCTCGCCGATCGGCACCTCAGCTTCGACGTGGACGCTCGAATATGCCGACGTGCGTGACGATCGCGTGGTCATCTACGGCACGGCGACGCGTAACGTCGAGGAGTTCGTCTACAAGATCCGCGCGACCAACGCTGGTAGCTTCCTCGTGCCGCCGGCGTACGGCGAATCGCTGTACGACCGCACTGTGCAGGCGCGGTCTCTGGGCGCCAAGATCGAGGTGACGAAGAAATAACACCGCGTATGAAGGCGTATGCCGTCAAGCTGATCCGCCGCTGTCAAAACCTTCTGGTTGTTTTGCTGTTGCTGGCGCTCGCGCTCGTCGGCATTCGTTTGTGGCCGCATCCGCCGCTAGCGGAGCTGGCACCCACTTCGGTCGCGGTGTACGACGATCACGGCCGACTACTGCGCCTGACGCTGGCGAGCGATGAACGCTATCGGCTGTGGACGCCGCTGGCCGACATGCCGACGCCGTTGGTGCAAGCGGTGATGCTGCAGGAAGACGCCTGGTTCCGCTGGCATCCGGGATTCAATCCGGTCAGTCTCGTTCGTGGCGCGTGGGTGACCTATGTGCGAGGGGGTAGCCGCCAGGGTGGTTCGACGCTGACGATGCAGCTGGCGCGGCTCGTGTACCGACTCAACACGCGCACACCGGCCGGCAAGCTGCGCCAGGTCCTGCGCGCGACCCAGCTGGAACTTTGTTATTCCAAAGACGCGATCCTCGAAGCGTATCTGAACTATGCACCCTACGGACGCAATGTCGAAGGGGTCGGCGCGGCGAGCCTGGTGTATTTCGACAAACCCGTAATGCAGCTCACGCTGCCCGAAGCACTGGCGCTCGCGGTAATCCCACAGGACCCGAGCCGGCGCGTTCGCGATGGCGCCAGTGCGGATGCCACGGATGACTTGATCGGCTCGCGCTTGCAGGCCGCGCGAACGCGGCTATTCCAGCGCTGGTTGCCTGGGCATCCGCAGGACGCGACATCCGCGTCGTTGATCCGCCTGCCGATGCGGTTGCGCTCACCCGAACACTTGCCGTTCGCCGCACCGCATTTCGTCGAGGAAGTGCTGGCCGATCAGCGCCTGCGGGGCCAGACGGCGCAACCGAATTTGCGCACGACGTTGAACCTGGATCTGCAACATCTGCTCGAGCGGCAAGTCGCGGCGCATGTGGAGCACGCGGCGGACAAGGGTGTGCGCAATGCGGTGGCGCTGCTGGTCGATACGCGCGACCTCGGTATCAAGGCACTGGTCGGCTCGGCCAATTACTTCAACTCGGCGATCGCGGGTCAGGTGAATGGAGCGACCGCGAAACGCTCACCGGGCTCTGCGCTCAAGCCCTTCATCTACGCGTTGGGCTTCGACCAGGGCGTGCTGCATCCGCAGACCGTGCTGCGCGACGTGCCCACCGCGTTCGGTCCATTCACCCCCGAAAATTTCGATGGGCGTTTCCTGGGACCGGTCACGGCCACCGAAGCCTTGATTCGCAGTCGCAATATTCCGGCGGTGTATGTCGCGTCGAAGTTGCAGAATCCGGACTTCTACCAATTCCTCAAAGGCGTCGGCATCAGCCGCATGGCGTCCCAAGATCACTATGGCCTTGCGCTCGTTCTCGGCGGTGGCGAGGTGACACCCGAGGAACTCGGCACGTTGTACGCAACGCTCGCGAACCGCGGCCAAATGGCGCCATTGCGGCGTCTGGCCGACGAGCCGCGCGCGGCAGGTGCGCACGTGTTGAGCGAAGAGGCGAGCTTCATGGTGCTCGATATGCTGCGCCAGAATCCGCGCCCGGATGACACGATGATCGCGCAGCCTGGGCGCCTGCCGGTGTACTGGAAGACTGGCACCTCCTGGGGCTTTCGCGATGCCTGGACGGCCGGCATCGTAGGCCCGTATGTCGTCATCGTCTGGGTCGGCAATTTCGATGGCAGCGGCAATCCCGCATTCGTCGGCGTGGAAACCGCCGCGCCGCTGTTCTTTCATATCGCCGACGCGCTGCGCGCGCGCGATTCACAGCTCGCGGAACCGTCGCATACGCCGCCCAAGAATCTCAAGCGCGTGCAGGTATGTCTGGCCAGTGGCGATCTTCCGAATGCCTGGTGTCCGCAGCGCGGCTACACGTGGTTCATCCCGGGCAAGTCGCCGATCCGCGTGAGCGCGGTCCACCGGCCGATCGTGCTCGACAATGCAAGTGGCTCTCCCGCGTGTCCGCCTTACGATCCCACGGCGACGCACACGGAGATTTTCGAGTATTGGTCTTCGGACTTGGCCAAGGTATTTCGCCAGGCCGGCATTCCGCGACGCGCACCGCCAACATTGCCCGATTGCACGTTCGACGTCGTTTCAGGACAGGCGCCGCAAATCGTGTCGCCATTGCGCGGCGAGACGTATACGCGGCGTGTCAGCCGCAGCGGCGAAGAACGCATCGCTTTTCATGCCACGGTCGACGCGGGTGTGCAAAGCGTCTACTGGTTCGTCGGCGACGATTTCGTCGGCAGCGCCAAGGCTGGAGATTCGTTTTTGTGGCAGCCGTTGACGGCTGGCAATTACACCGTGCGCGCGATCGACGATCACGGCCGGGCGGATGCGCGCGGGTTGCGCGTGGAGGTCACGCAGTAGCTTGCAAACCGTTATGCTTCAGCAACGGAGGTGAAGCATGCGGTATCAGGCAATGTTAGTGGCGCTGGCGATGTTGAGTGGTTGCCAGATGGCAACCGTGCATGGCGGAGCGGCGCAGGGCGACGGTTTGGCGAAGCTCGAAGCCGCACTCGGCGGCGAATACGACAATCATGAGCAGGTGCAGCAGGCTGCCGCAGGCGTGCGCGCGGGAACGGCGCTCGCGACGCCGCATCTGCGCGAAAGTTGGAAGGCTCTGGGTGGCAGCCTGTGGCTATGGCGATTGCAGATGCTCGATCAGGCCAATGCGACGGAGGCGTCGTGGTTATACCGGCTTACGACAATCGATGGCCGCGTGAAGATGACGCCGTATCGCGCACTGGATGCCGCGACAATCAAAGCGATTGCCGATGACAAAACTCGTTTCAAGTTCGATGCTGCGCAATGGGCGGAGCTCGCGCCGTGCGCTCAGTCGGGCGACTGGAAAAATGCACAATTCAACGCGGCCGCCGACGTTGCGGCGTGCAGCGCTTTGCTCTCGGGTCTCGGCGAGTCGGCAGGGCTGTTACCGTTGCGCATGACCCTCGACGGTGATGTGCTGCGCTCGGTCACTTTTGCCGACCAGGCGCGCGGCGTGGAAGCAAGGATCGACGCGCGGCGTCTACGCTGGTTCGGCGGCTGGTCTGCGATCAATGGTGGCGGTCCGAACGCCAAGTCCGACAATCAGGATTGGCACATGCAAAAGGATCTGCGCCTGTCGAGCGAAGGCGGCCGCGTGCCGCTGCGTTGGCGCGATGGCGCGGCGAGCGGCTGGTCGCTGGAATTGGCGCGGACCAGTTATCCCGAACGCAAGCTCAATGTGCTGCAACTGAATATCGTCGACGATGCAAGCGGACGAGTGCTCGATTACGTATGGGCGAACCCGGAAACGAACGCGATCGGCTTCAACTTGGGTTGGTTGCAGGTGGGTCTCACTGAGATTCAGCAGCCCTAAAAAGAATCGGGCCCGGCATTGCCGGGCCCGAAAGAGCATCGCGGTCTTACGGCTTGGTCAGCTTGACCTCATTGCTTGCGGCGCTGAGGCCTTTCGCGTTTACGGCCTTAACCACGTAGTAGTACGTGCCAACGGTCGATTTCACCGAAGTGTCATTGAACGTGGTCGCCGTGCCGTTGACTTTGCCGACCAGCGACGACTCGTTGCCCGCCGTCGTGCCGCGGAAGATGCGGTATTGCTTGATGTCCGCACCGCCGTTGTCGGGCGCTTTCCAGTTCAGGTGCGCGGCCGTATCGCGCGTGCCGGCCAGACACGCGCGTTTCGGCACCGCCGGCTCGGCACTGTCGAACTGCGCGAACAGGCTCTTACCGCCACTCTGACGCGCGACGCGCATGTACGCCACGAAGTCGTTCTGTGCGGTACCGGCGATGCAACCAGCGCTGACGCAACCGTCGCTGTAGCCGTACAGTGCATGACCCTTGCTGTCGACAGTGATCTCGTTGAAGTCGAGCAGGTTACGATCCTCGTTGCCGCCGCCTTGCTCCCAGATGCCGGTCTTGCTCTGCACCGGATCGTTCGGCGTGGCATTGACCGTGGTCCAGGTCTTGCCGCCGTCGTAAGTGGTTGCGATGAACGCGAACCACACGCCGGGGAACGCTTCGGATTGATAGTCGCCGGCGACATTGGTGCCGAGGAAACCGCAAGCTGCGCGTCCGGAACTGCCGCCGACGGCTTCGGTTTCCGCCGCATTGACGATGCCGTGCGACTTGCCGATGTCGAAGTCGTTGATCCACGTGGCGCCGCCATCCTTGCTGACGGCGACATGCACATGGCCTTCGGGCGGCGCATTCGGTCCGACCGGCTCGTTGTTGACATAGCAGTAGTACGCGGTGTTGTCGCTATCAAGGGCGATCGACGGATCGGCGCCTTGCGGCTGCGAGTGCGCGCCGGTCACGGCGAACTCGCTCCACGTCGTGCCACCATCGGCGCTGGTCACGCCGCCTTGATTGCCGTTGCACTGGTTGACCGGCAGCCATGCTGTGCCATTCGCTGTAATATGCACGTGGCCATGCAGACCACTGCAGCCTTGCGTGCCGAAGCTCGTGTAGGCCGGCACTCCGGGACCCCAGGTCATGCCGAGATCGAGACTGCGCTGGCACATCGCCGGACCGACGATGTCCTGTGAGCAGTACAGCGTGTTCTGGCCTTGATTGAGCGGCGTAGAAAGCAGCGACAACGCGGCGGGGAAGGGTCCTGTGCCGATCGTCTCATGATCAGCGCCGCCGTCGGGCGGGCCGACACCGATCGGAATCCAGGTATCGCCGTCGTTGTCGCTGTAAGCGTAGACCGCATTGGCGCCGGCCGTGGAATTCGAGGCGAACGTGCGTCCGGATTTCTGATCGGTCCATAAGATCGGATCGACGCCGCGGTCGGTGACCGTCGACGATTTGTCTTCCCACGTCGCTGGGCAGCTCTCCGGATTCGCCGGGTTCGCGACTTCGGCCGGCGTGAGCCGCCAGATCGGCCCGGCATTCATGGTCATGATGCGGCCGCTGTGCGGATTGAATCCGATATTGAATTCGCCATTGCCGTCCTCGGCGGAAGTGCCGTGCGGCGCATAGAAATTCTGATAGCGCGGTGCGCCCGGCGCTGTCGCATCGGCACCGCCGAACGGTGCAGGCGTACAGTTGCTGGTGCACAACGGCCCCGGCAGCAATTCCATTTTCACGCGCACGGTTTCGCCGGTCGGCGTGAACGGCACGACTTTCACCGTGATCGTGTTCGGCACGCCGTCCTGCAACGATGCGATCCCCACATCGGCGACTTCCGGATTACTTTGCGTCGCCGATTGCCAATCGGCGGTCTCGCCGCCATTGGCGCTGATCACGGTGCCGCGGAAGATCCACAGATCGTAATCGGAATTGCCGGAAGCGGTATCGGTCCAACTCAGCGTCACCCGGATTTCCGCCTGCGGATAACTGAGCGAATAGCCGCTCGGCAACGACACGGTCAGTGCATAGTCGTCGCATGGCTGCACGGGGTTGTTGCACTCGGGGCCGATGTCGTATTCCGGAATCGGGGTAGGATTCGGGACCGGGAACGGACCCGCCGAATAGGTCAGCGGTCCTGAGGTCGTGGTCAGCGTGCCCGAAGCCGGCGTTGCTGCCCAAACAGAAAGGGGTGCAGCCAAGGCGCACCCGATCAAACGTGCGAGATTCGTTCTGGTAATCATGTCGCTAGCTCCCTGCCGCGATCCGCCTCCGTGCGGCAGCAGCATGTAGACAACTGATGATGCTGCCGTCCATGACAGCACGCCCGCCCCGATTTCCGGCAATATAAATGCGCCCTGGCATGTCGTACATTCGGCTTTACCCTCACTAGACTTGAGGGAAAATGCCCAGTTAAAAATTCATTCCGCAGCAGTAGCCGGATCCTCCGCGGGACGATCAGCCCGTTGTTTCCGCAGACCGACGAACGATCTAACGATGTGGGACCCGCCGCCGTCATCCAGTACGGCGGCGCGTCTCCAATTGCCGAAACGCGACAGGACCTTGCCAAGGTCAGCGCCTTGTATGCGCGTTATTGCCCAGCACTCGGCCGTGCGCGTTCCCTCGACATTTCATAGACGCATTGAAGGCGAGGCTCAGCGAAAATCCATTTCGATAGAGCGCACGCTGCCCGCGCGGTCCGCAGTGCACGATACCGGACCCTTGGGTGTGTTCAGACTGACTATGAATAGATCGTTGCTGACCCGACGTACGTCGGTCGTGCCGATCTGCTCCTCGCCGAACGGCTGATCCGCTGTCACTCGCGCAACGCAGGCGCTGTTGGCGATGCTGCGGCCGCTTTCGTCGCTCGCATAGCGCGAGCCGTAGTGGCGCTCACGAACGCTGCGCTCGTTCGGGCGATCCGCGTCATAGTAGTAACTCTCGTCGTTGCTGCTGTATCGCGGCTGCACGTCGAACACCGCGCGGCAACCGTTGGAAACCCAGATGCTGTCATTGTCCGCCCCCCAGCTGCGGCCTTCGATACACGGGCTGTTGCTGATCTGTTGTATCAGACGGACGTCGCTACCCGCGACGACCGTACCGCAGGCCTCAGCGCGGTCTCCGCGCGATTCACAAGTGATTTGTTCGGCGCGGACACCCGTTGCGCCGAGGGCGAGAATGAAAAGGAATATGAACGCTGCAAATAGTCGTGACATATGACCTCCTTTCGGCCTCGAGTGTGACTGGTGCTTTCGCCGAGACCGCGTTGATTCGCCGAGAACGGCTGTTTTCACCTTGCGCGTGCAGGCGAAAACAGACGCTGAATCACACGCGCCGTGCACAACAGTCTTCAGGTGCCGTTACTGCGTTGCCTACGCGGCAAACTGCAGTCTGGCCAACTCGGAATACAGGCCGCCTTCACGCAGCAATTGCGCATGCGTGCCTTGCGCGACGATGCGGCCGCCGTCCATCACGACGATGCGATCGGCTTTCTGCACGGTTGCCAGGCGATGCGCGATCACGAGTGTCGTGCGATCGCGCATGAGGTTTTCCAGCGCGTGCTGGATCGCTGCCTCGGATTGCGCATCGAGATTGCTCGTCGCTTCGTCGAGCAGCAGGATCGGCGCGTCCTTGAGGATCGCGCGCGCGATCGCGATGCGCTGCTGCTGGCCGCCGGACAGGCGCACCCCGCGTTCGCCGAGATAGGTTTCATAGCCCTGCGGTTGCGCGGCGATGAACTCATGCGCTTCGGCTGCTTGCGCAGCCGCGACGACAGTTGCGTCGTCGGCGTCGGCACGCCCGAAACGAATGTTGTCGGCTGCCGAAGCGCCGAAGATGACCGTATCCTGAGGGACGAGTGCGATCGCGCGCCGCAATTCCGGCAGCGCGAGTGCGCGCAGATTCGCGCCATCCACGACGATAGCGCCCTGCTGCGGATCGTAGAAGCGCAGCAGCAAATGGAAAATCGTGCTTTTCCCGGCGCCTGACGGTCCGACCAACGCGACGGTTTCGCCGGGCGCGACGTGCAGCGTGAAATCGTGCAGGGCCGGCGCATCGGGCCGGCTCGGATAGCGGAACTCCACATGTTCGAAGCGGATATCGCCGCGCAGAGGATGTGGCACCGGAGCTGGCGTGCCTGCAGATGCGACATCTGGCCGCGCTGCTAACAACTCGCCGATGCGCTCCATCGCGCCGTTGGCGCGGGAAATTTCGCTCCACACCTCAGTCAAGCCGCCGATCGATCCCGCCGAAATGACGGCATACAGCACGAATTGGCTCAACACGCCGGCATCGAGACTACCACCCATCACCGAGCGAGCGCCGGACCACAGCGCGAGAGTGATCGCGCCGAAGATCAGCAGGATCACCAGCGCGGTGAGCCCCGCACGCTGGCCGATGCGCTTGCGCGCGGTCGCGACCGCGCGTGCGATTGCCGCATCGTAGCGCTGCTTTTCGACCGGTTCGCGCACGTAGGCCTGCACGGCATACATTGCGTTCAAGGTTTCGTTCGCGACCGCCGCCGCATCGGCGATACGATCCTGGTTCGCGCGAGCGAGACGTTGCTGGCGACGCCCGGCGAGTGCGATCGGCAGGATCACGATCGGAATCACGAGCGCGGCGTAACCGGCTAGACGTGGACTCGTCTGCACGAGCATGACCGCGCCGCCGACCGCTGTGACGATGCTGCGCAGGGCGACCGACATGCTCGAACTGACGACGGTCTGCACGAGTTCGGTGTCCGTACCCAAACGCGAAGTCAGCTCGCCGACGCGTGTGCGCTCATAGAACGCCTGATCGAGCGTGAGCAGATGGGCGTACAATTCCCGGCGCAAATCCGCCACGACACGTTCGCCGAGCACGGTCACGCAGAAATACCGTCCCGCCGTCGCCAGCGCGAGCACGACGGCGACCGCGAACAATCCCATGAAGCTGCGATCGACCGTGGCCGGATCGGCATGTGCGAAGCCGTGATCGATCATCACGCGCACAGCGATCGGCAGCGAAAGTGTGGCTGTCGACGATAGCGTCAGGAAGGCAAGCCAGCCAAACAACAAGCCGCGATAGCGGCGAAAGTAAGGCACCAACAGGTTCACTACCGCGAAGCGGCGGGGTGGCGGGACGGCGTCGTTTGTCATCCAGTTTTCGATTTAGGCACGTGCGGCTTATTTCAAGTCGCGCAGGTCATCCGGCAGATGGTAATCCGGATACATCTTGCGGAATTCGGCCAAGCTGCGCGCAGCTTCATCCCGCTTGCGTTCGTGCAGCATGGTGCGGATGTTCTGCAGCCAATGCTCCGGGTACAGATTGGCGTTCGGATCTTTCGAACGCGGCGTCATCCGCGCGGCCTTGGCAGCGGCGGGCGCGGGCGCGAGCATCGATTCAGCCGCGGCACCGCCGGTCGCCGGAGTCTCCATCACCGGTGGCGGCGCCGGGACGGGAGCGGGAGCCGACGTCTGTACCGGCGGTGGCGCTGGAGCCGCCACTGGCTTGGGCGCGCTCTCTTCGCGCATTTTGAGCGCCGGCGCCTCCGCGGCTGCGGAGGGCCGTTGATCGCGCTTTTCATCGAGTGTGTCTTGCGGAGCAATTGCGCCGGCCACCTGTGCATTGCCTGCATCGGCAGCCGTTGCAGCAGCACCCGGCTGGGCAGACTTCTTTTCCTGTTCCGGCGCCTCGATTTGCGGGAATGCCTGCGGCGCAGGGGTATCGGCGCGCCTCGCCGCGTCCTCGGTTTTGCGGAAGGACTCTCGCATTTGTGGCTTCGTTGGCGCGGCATATCCCGCTGCTGGTGCAGGTGCCGCCGTGGTTCGGGGTTGCGGTTCCGGGGGCGTCGCAGGTTTCGGCACTGGTGATTCCGCGCCCTTGTCCTTGAACGCATCAGCATCGGCCGACGGCGCGGTTTTCATGGGAGCTGCGGGGGCTGCCGGAGCGGCGGAAGTCGCGGGTGGAGCGGCGTACTCATCGATCGACTTTTGCAACGCCCCGCGATCGCGTTCCTGCCAGACGCTAGGCCCGATACGGAACCCGATTCCCGCCGCGAGTGCAACGACCGCGGCCGCACTCAGGGCCGGAATCCAACGTGTCGCGCGCGCATGCGCACGCGGATTGGCCGCCGCCGCACGCCGTGCCATTGCCAAGACCGCAGCGTCGAGCTTTGCGTCCGGTTCCGGCCGCGGCAGCTTGCGATAGAGCGCAGCGAGCCGTGAATCCTCTTCGCTGAGGAAGGATTCGAAGTCGCGTTCGAATTGTTCGTTGCCGCTCATTCCGCAAACTTCTCGCGTATCTTGGCGAAGGCATAACGCAATCGCGATTTCACCGTTTCCTGGCCGGCGCCCGTGACTTGCGCAATCTCCACCAGGCCCAGGCCGCTTTCCACACGCAGCAGAAACGCTTCGCGCTGTTCTTCGGGCAAACCGTCCAGCGCCAGCTGCAGGCGTCGGCGTTGCTCGAATTCGGTCAAAACCTGCTCCGGACGTTCGTTGTCCGGAATGTCGAGCTCGCTCATCACGATTTCGGTTTCCTCCGGTCCTGCCTGCGGCCGAGCGCGGCGGAAACCGTCGATGATCAGATTGTGCGCGATCTGCAGCAACCACGTGCTGAACTTCGCCTCCACGCGATAGCGCTCGCGCGAAGCAATCAGGCGGCTCCACGTTTCCTGGAACAACTCGTCCGCGCTGGCGCGGTCGGCGACACTGCGCAGAATGAAGCGGTACAGCATGCCGCGGCAGCGCGCATAGAGCGTATCAAACGCCCGAAGATCGCCATTGGCATAGGCGAGCATGAGCTTTTCGTCCGAGTACGCGTCCCCCATGGAGACGCAGGTTACGTGAAATCCGCGCGGCTGATAAGTAGGTCACGCCAGGAGTAAACGCGGCAGAAACCTGCGCGGGGTTAAACCGGACTAGGGCCCGCGAATGCGCCATGCACCGCAGCGCAACAATACTGCCGGGATGTCAGGGATCCCGCATGACCATCAGCCTTATCTCAGTCATGTCCTCGATCGCATAGCGAATGCCTTCGCGGCCGAGGCCGGAGTCCTTGACCCCGCCGTACGGCATGTTGTCGACGCGGAAACTCGGCACGTCGCCGATCACGACACCACCGACTTCGAGTTCGTCCCACGCGCGCATCGCCTTGCGGACGTCGAAGGTGAATACGCCGGCTTGCAGGCCGAATGTGCTGTCGTTAACCATACGAATGGCGTCGCCGAAATCTTTGTATTTTTGCAATATCGCTACCGGGCCGAACGCCTCCATGCAACTTACTTTCTGTTGCGGGTCGACGTTTTCGAGCACGGTTGCCTCGAGCATTGCCCGGTTGCGCCTGCCCCCACACAGCAATCGCGCACCGGCCTTCACCGCCGCCTGCACCCAGTCGTCGAGGCGCTTGGCTTCCTTCTCATCGATCATCGGTCCGATGAATGTCTTTTCGTCCTTCGGATCGCCGGCCACGAGCCGCGATGTCGCCGCCACGAACGCATCGCGGAAGCGGTCGTAGAAATCCTCTTGTACGAGGATGCGCTGCGCTTTGATGCAGCTTTGGCCGGATTGATAGAACGCGCCGAAGACCATGCGCTCGATCACGAAGTCGAGGCGATCGCCCTGGTCCGCATCGACGATGCAGGCGGCGTTGCCGCCGAGTTCGAGCACGACTTTCTTCTTGCCAGCACGCGCCTTCAAGTCCCAGCCGACCGCCGGCGAGCCGGTGAACGACAGCAGCTTGAAACGCTCGTCGGTCGTGAACAGATCGGCCCCATCGCGGTGCGCTGGCAGGATCGAAAACGCGCCTCGTGGAAGGTCGGTTTCGGCGAGCACCTCGCCGATGATCAGCGCGCCTATCGGAGTGCGGCTAGCGGGCTTGAGTACGAACGGACAGCCGACTGCAAGCGCTGGTGCAACCTTGTGTGCGGCGAGGTTCAACGGGAAGTTGAACGGTGAGATGAATGAACACGGCCCGATTGGAACGCGCTTGGTGAAACCGCGATAACCTCTCGCGCGCTGCGAAATTTCCAAATTGATCACCTCGCCGTCAATGCGCACCGACTCTTCCGCGGCGCACTTGAACGTATCGATCAGGCGCGTGACTTCGCCGCGAGAATCCCGGATCGGCTTACCGGCTTCGACGCACAGTGCCATCGCGAGTTCGTCGTAGCGCTCGCGAAAGCGTCGGACGCAGTGTTCGAGCACCGCCTGGCGCTGGAACGGCGCCATTTTTCGCAACGGCTCCTGCGCCTCGACGGCGGCGGCGATTCCGGCATCGATCGCTTTCGCATCGGCGAGTGCGACCCGCGTCGCCACTTCGCCGCTGTATTTGTCGGTCACCTCGAGATCGGCGTTGGCCGCGACCGCATTGTTCGCGAGGAAGTAAGGGTAGGTCGGCTTGAGCATGGCCGCTGGTCTCCTGACAGTTGCGCGTCGAGCGACGCGGGCTGCAATCGGGCAACGTTGATCTTACATGCATGCCCTAACGCTGACCAAGGTATGTGTTGCACCCCTAACGTCCGTCGGCGATTTCCGACAGGTGCGACAAAGGCGCGCAGCAAGTGGTCTGTGCGAGGTCAAAAAGTAGAGACGAGCTGAAAGAAAAAGCGGCGCTCGCGGTCTGTCTCACGACTTCGCATCCGGTGCGATCCTTTGAGAATAGAGACCATGAAATTTCGTATTGCATTGTTGCTGTCTGGCCTGTGCGGCTATTCGCTCGCCTTCGGCAGCACGTTTTGTGTCACCAGCGTCGATGAGTTGACCAGTGCACTGGCTGCCGCGCAGCAAGATCAAACCGCGAGCCATGAAATTCGCATCCATACGGGGCATTACATGACGCCGGCCGGCGGTTGGCGCATCGATATCGATGTGCGCGGTATAACAATCGTGGGCGGCTACGACAATCCTGACTGCACAAGCCAATCAAGCGATGCCTCGCTCACCGTGCTGGATGGGCATCAATCCGCGCGGCCGTTGACCATTGATACCTCGTTCGCGTTTCAGCAGACGCCGGTCGCGCGCGACATCGTAATCCGCGGGTTGACCTTCGCCAACGGTTCCGGCGATCGAGCCGGCGGACTGAAAGTGAGCGACGCGGGTCCGATCACAACGGCAAACGTGCTGATCGAGCGGAATATCTTTCGCGATAACGCTGCGACGGTTTACGCACAGGACAACAGCGGCGGTGCATTGCTGGTCGCCACCGATGGCCCGGATTTCAGCGGCAGCGTGTTCCTCACCGTCCGTGGCAACCTGTTTAGCGGAAATCGCGCGCCGGACGGAGCAGCGGCGTTGCTGTTTTCGAACAATTCAATCGACGTCAGCAACAATACGGTGACAGCCAATCAATCGTTTGATACCTCCCTGTCGGTTCGTTCCACGTTTACGATATTCACGCTGTCCGGCATCAATTACAGCAACAACATCTTCTGGGCAAACAACCCGGATAGCCTCGCCGATACCTTCGATCTGCGAGCCGACAGTACCGTTCGCAGCAACCTCGCGGCGGACCTGTTCAACAATGATTTGCAGGCAGTGCACGGAACGCCGAGAACCGACCAGGATAACCGCGCCGTCGATCCTGGATTCATCGACAGCACACAAGGTGATTTCCACGTGGCCAAGACCTCAATGATGGTGGATGTCGGTATCGATGATCCCGAAGGTGGCGTCGCGCCTATCGATCTCGACGGAACCACGCGCGTGCTCGGCGCACACGTCGATATTGGCGCCTATGAGTCGAATCCGGATACGGTCTTCCAGGACGGCTTCGACGGAGCGAGCCCGTTCTGAACGCGGACCACGTGGCGGTCATAGGACCTTTCGATAAACAAGAAATCCCGAGCGCTCGGCGACTTTTTCGTAGAGCCGCATCGCGGTGGCGTTCGTTTCATGGGTTTGCCAATACACACGTGGGACATCCGCCGCGCGGGCGCGCTCGTACACGGCCTCGATCAACGCACGCCCGACCCCATGCCCTCGCGCGCCCTCGCTCGTGAAAAGGTCCTGCAGATAACACGTCGGCGCAATCTGGATCGTGCTGCGGTGAAACAGGTAATGCACGAGTCCGAGCAACTTGCCGTCCTGCTCGGCGACCAGCGCGTGCACCGGCTCGTATGCGTCGAAGAACCTCTGCCAGGTCGATTGTGTGACCGCGAGCGGCAACGCGGTGTCGCCGTGCCGGCCATAGAACGTGTTATAGCCGTCCCAGAGATCTTTCCAGTCTGTGTAATCCCCCGGGCCGACATTGCGTATGGCAAGCGCTGATTTCATGGCGGATCCTGACAGTAGGAACGCGCCAATACTGAATCAGTATGCTTTTGGTGGAAAGAACCACTTGCGACGGGGCTGGGTAAGGGTGGCTCTGTCTGATTCCTCTGATATGGGCTGGTTATATCCAAGCGTGGACCAAGGCGGCACCCGAGACGCAGCCTTCTTAGATGCGCTGAAAGTGACCCACGCATGAGGGATTAGCCGCCTGGATGTCGATTTCCTGACACAGTTCACCAAGAACCTGTGAACCTTGACAGGTTCATAACTTGTGCAGGTCGATAAAATGGCCAGCACACGCAGGCTATTGAGCGACTTGCATGACGACGTTCGCAGCCCACGGCGAATACATCCTGAGAAGGTGTGGCCGGGTCGCGCGCATCGATGCATGGGGGCCATGGAACGTAGAACGCACTGCGGACTATGCCGAACGGCTGACGGCGTGCATGCAGGCGATGCCGAAGCCGTTCGGCATGATGATGGTTTCGCACGTGCAACCGATCCTGAGCCCCGAGGCCGAAGAGGTTTTGCGTCTTAACATACGCCAACGCGTGTTGCTCGGTTGCACGGCGCAGGCCACCGTGTTTCTCGACCCCGAGACCGAGTTTGTGGCCAACGCGCGGTACCGGCACTTGTATGCCCTCGAAGGACTGCGCCACGCTACCTTCTATGCTGTCGCGCCCGCTGCGCAGTGGCTGATCGACTGCGGATTCACCGACGTGAAAGGGTTGCGCCAGGGCGAATTGAGCCCGTTGCAGGAGGCTGTGCGGCACGGATAAGTCGCCGCGTCGGTGATTCCCGCAGGAAAGCTCCAGTCAGAGGTTCCTGAGCTTGCGGAAGAATGGACGCAAGGTATCCACCAAGACGAAAATGTGACCCGTTTTGCGTCTTGCCAGGCCTACGCATAGCCCAGGAATGGGGCGTCAGAGCTTCGCGCTCAACTCCCTAATCTGTCGATTCAAAATCCGATCATTGTCGGAATAGTCGATCGGCACATCGAGCACGTGCACACCGGGGGAATTCAAACAATTCTCCAATGTCGGCGCAAACTCGGACGCTGATGCCGGGCGATGGCCATGTGCGCCGTAACTCTCGGCATAGGCGACGAAATCGGGGTTGCCCATATCCATGCCGAAGTTCGGGAATTCCATGTTCGCCTGTTTCCATTTGATCATGCCGTAGGCGTTGTCGCGCAGCAGCAGCACGGTCAGGTCGAGTTGCAGGCGCACAGCGGTTTCGAGCTCCTGCGAGTTCATCATGAAACCTCCGTCACCGGCGATAGCGACGACTTTGCGCTTTGGGTGGACGATCTTCGCGGCGATCGCGGACGGCAGGCCGGCGCCCATGGTGGCAAGAGCGTTGTCGAGCAGCATCGTGTTCGGTTCGCGGCAGCGGTAGTAACGCGCGAACCAGAGCTTGTACATGCCGTTGTCGAGACAAAGGATGCCGTCGGCGGGCACGACTTTGCGTACGTCAGCAACGAGGCGTTGCGGATAGATCGGCCAGCGTGCGTCGTCCTTGCCTTCGGCGAGGTGGGCGTCGAGGTGTTTGCGCACTTTGGCAAAGTAGGAAAAGTCCCAATGTGAACGGGCCTCAACGGCTTCCTTGAGGCGCCAGACCGAATTCGCGATGTCCCCGACGAGTTCGATTTGCGGGAAATACACGGTATCGACTTCAGCGGTCGCGAAATTCACGTGGATGACTTTGCGCAAGCCCTTGCGCATGAAAAACGGCGGTTTCTCGATCACGTCGTGGCCGACGTTGATGATGCAGTCGGCATTCTCTATCGCGCGGTGCACGAAATCGCCGTCGCTCAGCGCGGCATTGCCGAGCCAGAGCGGATGGGTTTCGTCGAGCACGCCCTTGCCCATTTGCGTGGTGAAAAACGGGATGCCGGTCTTGTCGACGAACTCGCGCAACATCTTGCTGCACAGCTTGCGGTTTGCCGCGGCGCCGATCATCAGCAGCGGATGCCTGGCTTCGAGGATCGCTTCAGCGGCATGCACGAGCGCCTTCTCATCGGCGATCGGGCGGCGGTGATAGCTGGCCTTGATCAGGATCGCGTCAGTGTCGTCATGGGCGATGTCTTCGGGCAGTTCCAGATGCGTGGCCCCGGGGCGTTCTTCTTCGGCGCGGCGGAACGACTCGCGCACGCGCGCGGGAATGTTGTCGGCCGAGACGATCTGCCGCGTGTATTTGGTCAAAGGTTTCATCATGTCGACGATGTCGACGATCTGGAAATGGCCCTGCTTGGACGCCTTGATCGGTTTCTGCCCGGTGATCATCAGCATCGGCATGCCGCCCAGCTGCGCGTACGCCGCAGCCGTGACAAAGTTCGTCGCGCCGGGGCCGAGCGTGGACAGGCACACGCCGGCCTTGCCGGTTAGGCGCCCGTACGTAGCCGCCATGAAGCCGGCAGCTTGTTCGTGCCGGGTCAAGATAAGCTTGATCGAGGAATTGCGCAGCGATTCGAGCAGATCAAGATTCTCTTCGCCGGGAATGCCGAACACGTAGCGCACGTTTTCGGCTTCGAGCGCTTGCACGAACAGGTCAGAAGCTTTCATCGCGTTCTCCCGTACGGTCGGTCGATTATCGGTTGCCTGCGGCGGGCGTCAAACGCGCCCGTGTGGATCAGATTATCGTGCCAAACAGAGCGCCGATACCGGCGGTGGCAGCGAATGCGAACAGGCCCCAGGCGAGCACGCGAACGGCGCCGGGAAGTATTCGGGCGCCGCCGACTCGCGCCGCGATCGCACCGAGGACGGTGAGCACGAGCAGCGAAAACAGGGTGACGCTCAAACCGACATGCGCGGCCGGACTTAGCAGAACGGCAAGCAGCGGCAGTCCCGCGCCCAGAGCAAAACTCGCCGCCGAGGCGAGTGCGGCTTGTACGGGCTGCGCGCGCTGTGCGGGCGTAATGCCGAGTTCGTCGCGCAGATGCGCATCGAGCGCGTCGTGCGCCATCAGTTGTTCCGCTACCTGCTTTGCCAGCTCCGGGGTCAAACCGCGTTTGGCATAGATGTTCGCCAGTTCCTTGTGCTCGCCTGCGCTATCGGTTTCCAGTTCCTTGCGCTCGACTTCCGTCTGCGCGCGCTCCATATCCGCTTGTGAACTGACCGACACATATTCTCCGGCCGCCATCGACATGGCGCCGCCGACGAGCCCGGCCAAGCCCGCCGTGAGTATCGCTTCATGGCTGGCATGCGCCGCAGCGACGCCGACAATCAGACTGGCCGTAGAGATCACGCCGTCGTTGGCGCCCAGTACCGCTGCGCGCAGCCAGCCGATGCGGTGGGTGACATGGTATTCGCGGTGCCAGCGGCGCATGCGCTTACTCCGGATCGCGCTTCAGCGGTAATTCGCCATCGGTCAGACGCGCGAGAAAGCGCGAGTGCATCTTGGCTTGCGCGATCGTGCGTACGACACGGCCGCCGTCGCGTTCGGTCAGGATCGTATAGCCGCGCTCTAGCGTCGCGAGCGGACTGACTGTATTCAACGCACGCGCGAGCGCTCCCAGACGCAGCGCGCGCGCTTCGAGACGGCGCGCAGTGGTAGTGCGTGCATGGCGATCGAGCGCGCGCAAACGCTCGCGGCGTCGCGCAAGCGCCACCGCTGGATGCTGCGCCGACAGGCGAGCCTGCAATTGTGCGAGGCGATCGCGCCCCGCGCGCAGGCGCTGGCGTGGATGCTGCGTGCGTAGGCGTGCGAGCACATGGTCGACGCGCTGCGCCAGAACATGCAACCGATGCACAGTACGCCGCTGTAGGCGGTCGCGTTGATAGCGTAATGTGCGCAGTAGCTCCAGCGCGTCTGGTACCAGCAATTCCGCGGCTGCCGATGGCGTCGGCGCGCGCAGGTCCGCGGCGAAATCGGCGATCGTGAAATCGATCTCATGGCCGACGGCCGAGACCACCGGGATCGTGCTGCTGCGGATCGCGCGTGCGAGCGCTTCGTCGTTGAACGCCCACAGGTCTTCGAGCGAACCGCCACCGCGCGTCAGCAGCAACACGTCATGACGACGCATCTTCGAGGCGGAATCGAGTACGGCGATAATTGCCGCCGGCGCGTCGCGGCCTTGCACCGGTACGGGCAGTATCTCGACGTCGGCAAGCGGAAAACGACGCCGGATCACGCTGAGCACGTCGCGGATTGCCGCACCGGTCGGCGAGGTGATCACGCCGATGCGACGCGCAATTTTTGGCAGCGCGCGTTTGAGGTTTGCGGCGAACAGGCCCTCGGCGGCGAGCCGCGTCTTGAGTTGCTCGAAGGCGCGCAGCAACGCGCCTTCGCCAGTCGGCTCCATGTGCTCGACGATGAGCTGAAATTCGCCACGGGCTTCGTACAAACTCACGCGCGCGCGCGCAAGCACGCGCATGCCATCCGCCGGTTTGAAGCGCAGCAGGATGCTGCGCGATTTGAACATCGCGCAGCGTATCTGCGCATGTGCGTCCTTCAGGCTGAAATAAGCATGCCCCGAGGCCGGGCGCGAAAAATTGGAAATCTCACCTTCGACCCAGATCAGCGGAAACGTGTCCTCGAGCACGTCGCGCGCCATGCGCACGAGTGCGCTCGGCGAATACACGTCGCGCTGCTCGTGCGAAAAAAGATCGGAAGGCGAATTCATGCAACACGCAGGGTACTCCGTGCGCGCGCCGGGGCGCTAGTGGCAGTGGTCGATCGTGAGCGTTCCCGCAATGCTCACGCCATCCGCAGCCTGGCACTGCAATTCCAGATGGCCGGCGAATTCGCGCACTTCATTGACACGCCAGCCGGTCGGTCGGACTTCGAGCGCAAGCTGACTGCAGTCGGGCGCGCGAAACATGCGGACGCCTTGCGGCGAAGTCCAGCGCACGACGATGTCCCCGGCCGGCTCGCTGATTGCGCGCAGCTGAGATTGATCCTGTGCCGAGGAGAAATCGAAACCCAGGAAATAGTTCCAGTCGCCCGATGCGCAGCGGTCGGGCGTCCATTCGGATTGCGAGCCGTCTGCCCGACGCAAATCCAATCGACCGGCAACGGTGGGATGCATGACGGCGCCGATCTGACCCAAGGCGCAGCCCGCAAGCAGCGTTGCAAGCGCTGCGCTGATCGAGACGACCTTGGCGAATCTGTTCAATCGCTTCTCGCCAGATAATGTTGCGCAAACCATGCGACGATCAGGCCGAACAACCACATCGCAGCCATGTTCGTCGAGAAGTCGTACACGCCCATTTTCGGGAAGTCGCCGATCATCGACAGCGGCCGCACGACGAAATTCATTACGAAGAATACGACAATGCCGTAAGCGATGCCCGCCGGAATCCAGTTGCGCACGAGAATGCGCATGCGCTGTGCGGCGAAAACAAAAATGCCGGCAATGATCATCGACATCAGCCACTGCAACACCAGCCCCAGGCCGGAAGTGGCGAGGCCGCCCGCGCGCGCAGCTTCACGTCCGATCAGGCCCCCGGAAATGAAGCGCAGCACGCCCAGCGGATTGACCCAATAAATCAGGGACGGAGCAAAAATGTCGATGGTGCCGGCGATGAAACCACCGTAAACAGCAGCAAGCGTCGCGTTTCGATTCACGGTTTTTCTCCACCTTGGGGTCCGTAGAAGACGACCCAGGCGGAAAAATCGTCGCTGAAGTTCTCGAAACGATGCTCGACATGGGCTGCGACAAACAAGGCATCGCCGCCGGCAAAGGGTTTGCGCTCGCCTGCGACAACGAACTCGCCGCGCCCGGAAATCACGAAGTAGACCTCGTCGCGATCATGCGGCGTCTGCGGATCGTGACCGCGCGGCGCGTAAAGTTCGACCAGCAGCGTGCCGTGCGTGAATGCCTCGACGAAGCGCTGGCCCTGCGGCCATTTGGCCGTCGCCGGTCCCGGCAGGCGCTGCAACAAGTCAGACGCGCTGGCCTTCATTTGAGTGGAGTGTCCACCGTCCACGGCTTGCCGTCGGGTCGCAGGTAAAGCTTTTGCATCTCGTCGAGATGGAACGGCCGCGAGCCGATGCGTCCAAACACGGCGATCTGATTGCCCGACTCATCGACCGCGCGATCGCGTTCGAGTCCCCGCGACAGCGACACCGCCGGGCTCTT
>Ga0157379_10000409_pt1 | contig 34833 bp, 31 predicted proteins | sample S25metaG_FD_121802 | JGI IMG/M metagenome (GOLD analysis project Ga0157379, IMG submission 121802) | Switchgrass rhizosphere microbial communities from Kellogg Biological Station, Michigan, USA - S2-5 metaG | ecosystem: Host-associated > Plants > Roots > Rhizosphere > Soil | place: USA... | reverse complement strand
GTGTGCAAGGGTGCAAGAGCAGGTACATCCCCCCAATTTACAGAAATTTAGGGGGGATTAGTAATTTCCGGCCTTCTGATCCATACGGAATTTGGTATTGCTCTCCCGCTGCCGTGCTTTTTGTGATTGTGAATACCTGGAGACTCAGCGCATCCCTTTGGCGACCTTCCCTAGCACCAGCACTGCCGCATGCGGAAGCGCCTTCACGACGTCCGCTCTCATGGACCTTTTCTTTGTTCAGATTAATCGTATTCCGGATCCTAGGGATTCTTTACTCCATGCGACAATCTGGTGAGACTGAGCTAGCAAATTAATCATAAGGATTATAATTCACAAGTAGTACTTCGGCCATCAACTTCTGATGTGGATGATCATCTTGGGAGACGAGTCCAATTTATGCATTTTACACAGAATCCTGAATGTTATCTATGCATTATTGGAAAGTTTCGGAGAGTATTTCAAACGGAATGTTTGTCCTATTTATTTTATCTGTCGCGCACCGACAAAGTGACAACGGCACCTACATGGATCCTCAGTGTTCCCCAATCCGATCAAAAGCAGTCAACGCACCCTGACAGAGCCGGGTATAGAGGTATTAAGCGAAGGGCCCAATATGGGTATGGGAAACACAGTAACCAACAAATGATGACACGACGGCCTTAATTGTCCATATGGGCTTCAGTCAAGGAATACACAGAAGTCCTTGCACAGCGCGACATATTTTTGAGCTGTCTTCGGGGATCTGATTTCAGAAGGTATCAGTTAGTTCCCGGAAGTTTTCTGCCAACCATCTTGCTGAAGAGAGATTTACAGAAGAATAAAGCGTCAGCGTCTAGACCGCGTCCACACGGCGCCGGAGGATTGGCTTAATTGCCTCAATACTTATTTGCCGACTGATGGACTTCGAAGCTTGGGTAGACCACCTCAGATATCACTCTCGGTATAATTTGCCTAGCTTTTGCCGCACATGACCCTGACAGATAGCGACATTACAAATTCTTAAAGAATTCGAACTGAAGTCAGTGGAGATTCACACTGTGAAGGTTCGGAACATCTATCAACATGCCAGGAAGGCGTTACAGCACAATGACAGACAAAAGGTTCCCACTTGATTTGTGGCGACGAATTCGAACAAGCTTCAGCTGGGCGTCTTTGACGCCGCCAATGAACAGGCATCTCGATCTCTCAGGGTAAAGGGACCAAACCTACGCCGCAAACCATCCCATCAAGGAACCAGTCACGGAATCATTCACGGAGAGTCGGTTCTGATACTGAGATGTAGCTTTAAAAGCTTCGTGGCGATGAACATCATGAAGAAGTACGACAACATCTCCTACAGAGGGTCCCACTATGCCCTCCGGATCCGCTATCCTCCACTTAATTTGTTCGGTCCTCCCATTCCTGTGCCAGTCAGCTGGAAGAGGGAGTTCCAAAGCCAAAGAGTACACTTTCGATTTAGTATCCAAGAACATCTCTCCAGATGGTTTCACTCGTTCAGCGGCACTGGTTAATGGACAATTTCCTGGACCAGTTATTACTGCAACCAAGGGTCAAGATATTCGCGTCACAGTGAATAACAAACTTTCTGATCCTTCAATGCGACGAAGTTCAAGTATTGTACGTCAAATACTTCCTCCTAAATAAACGCGACTGACTCGCCGTTAGCATTGGCACGGAATTGTAGGTTCATTCTTTTCTCCGCCTCTAGATTTAGCCATACTGAGCTATTGCAGTTCCAACATTTTAACACAGCGTGCGTAACCTTTCAGTTACCCATGAAATTGTTCTAATTTTTCTTTCTCAGTGATGATGGCGCTGCCTTCGTTTCTCAATGCCCCATCGCTCCTGGGTCAGTTTCCCCACATTAACGAACGCCAGACCTACTAATTTTTCTCTACAGCCACTCCTATACTTATTTAATTGAAACTGACCAACAAGCAGGAAGTTTCTGGTTTGTTCTCCTGGATTTCTGGGGAGGGTCTAGAGATTAACTTTCTTCTTAGGTACCATAGTCACTTGAGCACACAGTACATTGATGGTATTCGAGGAGCTATCGTAATTTGTGAGTTGCTATTATTTGAAATATACACATTTACTTATTGAGATATGGAAGATGATCCGAATGATCCTCAACGTCACTTGTACGATGTTGATGATGAATCCACGTAAGGAATGAAAATCCCTCCGATATGTTCCTAGCTTATTGGATTGATTCATTAAGTATCGTTACTTTGGGAGATTGGTGGCACGGAGCCGCTCCAGGGCTTTTCCGTATGTCCCATAGATCCATGACATATACGTCAGACATAACCTTCTATGGCAGAGCAATTCGAAGACGGACTTCTTGCCTTCGAGCCCGTCGCTGATTCAAATCTCATCAATGGTGTTGGTCGATTCGGAACAACTGGCACTGGACTTGGTCCTCCAGTTCCCCGTGCAAGAATTAACGTGACCAAGGGTAAACGTTACAGGCTCCGTGTCATCAGCATATCTGCTGAATGTGAGTATCTGATATTGATGTGTATAACCCGGAAGTAGATACTGACATTTGGCTAGCGTACTATGACTTTTCCATCCAAGGCCACTCCCTGACGGTTATCGAGCTTGATGGTAAGTTTTTTTTGCAAAATTAATTTAAAACACCTACTTACGCGCCATGGCAGGCATTGCTTACAAGCCTTACCAAGTCGATGTCATCACTATCTTACCCGGACAGAGAGCCAGTCTTATTGTAAGCGCAAAACTGAACTTTTCATTGTTATTAACGCTAATCTGATTCTTTCTCAAGCTAAATGCTAATCAAAAGGTCGCCAATTACTGTGCGTTCTCTCCCATAACTGATGTAGATGATCGTGCACTTATATGGAATCATTTAGGGATCAATGGAAATGCTACGTTTGCAGGTTTCCAATTCCCTCCCTTCAACACCAACTGTACGTATTTATATCCACCTCACTCAGAAAAGTTTTGTTAAAGACTTTCTATTTCCAGACAATGGATCCGACATGCTTGCGGTTCTCCATTACAGCGGTGCTCCCAATGCTGAACCTCCCTCCCCCGCACCTTTACTTCTCCCCTCCAATGCAGTCCGGTTCACCGAGTTCCAGGTCAAGGTCGGTTAAATATGTGGATCATTTTAAAATATTTCTCAGCCATTTCTCTCTAGCCCTTGGTTCCGTCAATAGCGCCTGGTGGATGTGGTCCCGCGGATCAGACATTCCACTTCAACTTTTCTGTCGACCTCCCCTCAGGCCACCACTGGGTAACTGCCCTTTCGATTTACTTTATATTAAATAGAATTCTCATAGTTATCTCTAGCTCGTTAACAACCAGGTCTATACTCCTCCCAAACTTCCAACTCTTTTGGAAATTCTTTCGAAGGGATATACAACCAAGTAAGTCTGGAGACTGAGAAATTTATTAACGTTACTTATTTCAATAAACCCAGTTCACAATTCAATGCCAGCGAGAATGTCTTCGTCGTCCAGCCGAACTCGGTCGTCGAAATTGTTATTGCCGCTACTCAACTAGGTTTCCCAGTCCACCCTATCCATACCCAGTGAGTTATCTTTTTACTTAAATTTGCACGCAACTCATTCCACACGTACAGCGGTCATGCGGCAACCATTCTCAATTCAGAAAGTGGTGGAGGACGTAATTGCGCCAATAACCCTCCAGTCAGAGACGTCATTACTTCAGGAGATATCAATACCCCAGTTGTTGTACGAGTTCGCACAGACAATCCCGGTGCCTGGTTTATCCATTGTCATATCGACTTCCATTTGGGTAAGTAACCATGATATGATGCTCTTTTGATATGATGCTAAATTTTCGTGTCAGAAATGGGTATGGCCGCAGTGATGGTGGAAGATCCTAACGGTCTTCGTCGTGGAGTTGTCAAGGAAAATGCTGCATGGGATAAGCTTTGCAGTATTTACAACGCCCTCCCCGCTGCTCTTCAATAAGAACTTGCCAAGTGGGACTCTTATTTTATTCTTTTATTTGTGCCTTTCTTATCTGGGGATTGTTTTGATAGTTTCTTTTTCTTACGCTCTTTCACTCGTACAAATTCTCCGGACTTTGGTCAATTCATAAATGTTGTGCTTTAATATACGATTTAGTATATCCATGAAGATCTAGATGAACAAATATAATTGTAAGTAGACGTGTAGTTTACCAAAATTAGGCGCAAAGAAACAGTTGCTTGACATCATGCTGACTTGTAAGTCTGAGAATTGACCAATCCTCTTGAATCGGAGAATGAGTATTTTTGCATCTGATTTGCACATAATCGAGGCCAGAAAGCAAAAGCAGATAAACGAAGGATGACGGCGAGGCTGGCAGCGTTTGTTAATAGAGTCACCTTTCTAGAATCGCCGCATTAGGGTGTCACTACGTTTTTGAAAGAAAGCATCTATTTGTTATCACAAAAAACAGAGTCTTCCTTCCGACACCAAGGAACGATCCCAGTCAGAGATAAGTGTGTAGATGGTCGTAATTATTGGCTAGCCGCGGGTTATTCCACCACGAGGAAGGGTTGAAATCAGTGAAGCTTGACGACCTAGACGGCCGGTATGATATCTACTACGGAGGGAGCACAAGGAAAAATATCGCGAGAAAAATCCGGTGTTTGCAGATGAATGACGATGGGGACTTTCTGAGGCTGCAATGAGAAAGATGCCAACACCTGTTAGGTTGTAGACGAATGTTCATTCATAAGTTACAATGACAAGTATCAGACGTACAAATACAATATCCTCAGATAGCTTTGTAAACAGGGATTCAGAGACCCTCCTCAGTTCCAATGATCCTTTCGGTATAAGAACAAGGCTACTTGTTCGTCATAGCGTAGCCCTTGGTATCCAGAATTTTCTTCCCACATATACTACATACTCCTTTCTTGAAAGCACATCCTATGACTTCGCTTAGATAGGAATACGTAGCATGTAGACGACATACCATGACAGTATTTCGCTGAATTCTGCGAGACGTTCTGTTTACAGTCCTTACACTTCCCTCCATATGGCTAAAAGTGAAGACAGGTTAAACACGGTATGAGTATGTGAAATATAAACATACAGTAAAACGACTCTTTGAACCACCAGCCTTAGTTAGTAGCTTATTCTCCCCAACTCTTCTGGAGCCAGAAGCCACCTGGCTGGACGACGAGGAAAATGGGTCTGGAGCTGCTACTTTAGAGAGTTTCTGTGGAATAAAGATATTTAGAAACATATTTATATGAAAGTGTTTCAAGCACTAACTAACTTTGGTGCATCTCTCGCAAACCATGGCTGAAGTGACAAGTCGAGAAGATGTTTCGTCAGCTTGGGCGTCTCTTCCCAAAGTGGTCGTGACTTCTGGTTGGATGATGGATCTGCGCTGAATTCTAATCAATTCAACCAAAACCACATAGTGCGCTGTCCCTTTACTTGCCGCAATTATACATTATATACAATCTATGCTTATACAATAATGGTTTCAAACTAGGTGAGTAATCTAACAGATTCACCAACGTGCGTTGAGGTGGTGGGCAACAAAGTCGCCATTGTTGAGGCTGCAGTTCTCTTCTCGTAGATTTCTGTATCTATCGTATCCGAGGTCAAAAGCCGCCAGATATGGACCATTTTCGTTTGACCGAATCGACGCAACCGTCCTATCGCCTGAGTCTCACAAGCATCGTAAATCTCTTGTGAGGCCGTCAAGAGAGGAGAAAGGAAAATCGCATGGTTCGCCGAAGTCAAGTTACTGCAAAAGAGGAACTGTCGTGAGTGATTGAAAATTCTAAGCATTAAGTCGACTTACGCTCCACTGGCACTCTCGTCAGTGACATTCAGAAGCAAAACTTGGTCCTTGTCTTCGTTTTGGAATTTCTCCAAAGCCTTGCTTTTCTGCGTCGCAGTTCCTTTGATCTCAAGGAATTTAATTCCATTTGAAGTCAAAGCTTCGTTGACTTTCTTCGTCAAGTCAGGGAACTGGACAAATATGAGGACTCTTTCCTTTTTTGGAATCCGATTTCTGAAACGCGACGTCAGCTATCTGTCAGTCAAAATGAAACTGGAACTTACTTGATAAGATCAACAACCTGTTCAAGTTTCCTACCGAAGTGCTTCCCTTTGCCATCGCGGACGATATCATCAACTCCAAGTGTTTCTGCTTTGACAACGTTGAGGACCCTAGCGGCCGCGTTGCACTCTCCTGAAGCATGATATACACATTCCTCCTTTTCAGCACACTCCAGAACACAAGAAAGGCAGCCCATATGTCCGCATGAACTAAGGACACCAATGTTAGAAACGGGTAGGGATTTTCGCTGACACTGAGGACAGTCTACTGGGGGAATTTCGGTTTGCTCCTGCCTCTGCAGATCTCGAACCACTGTGAAATAACGGAGAGACCGTACTCGCCCAACCAACTCCTTCGTCAGTTTTCGGAGGTCGTGGGCGTGCTCTCTATGTTCCCAGATAAGGTCCGCGATATCTTGGGATTTAGTGGGACCTTTGGGCTTTGGCTTTGGCTTTGTGGGTTTCCCATTCTGAGCCCCTTTAGATTTGTCGCCGGATAATGTGTTTGTGGGCATTTTTAACGACGTAGGAACGTCGACTCCAGCCTCTCCAAGAACTTCAAGTATGATTTCTGTGGCCTTCTTGTCACCAACCCCTTCTGTTCGCGTCACTCGTAGCCATTCCTGGAACAAGCTTTCGCCTTCCACCTTCCCAATCCTTGCCTGCATCTCTAGTGCTTGAAGCACATTCGTTTTCAGATCCATGCGGCATTCTTCCAACTGAGCTGTACGATCCTTGACAATGATTTCGCAAGCCTTCATGGCATTCTCCTTGTCGCTTGTCTCGAGGTCGAAATGCGAACAACGTTTGAGAAGAGCTTCTTCTGCAGAGCTAATCACGGTGGTCAGACGAGAGTTCGCATGAGAAAAGATTCAACTTACTTGCTCTCACCAAGCGACTTCTGAAGACGCTTTTCTCTGTCACTTTCGTTCTTTCTGCCACGCTTAATTGTCATATCTAGCGCACGAAGGTGATGGTCCAGTTCAAGATAAATGGCACGTTCAGCTGCTGGGAGAATGACAGCTTCGATGTGTTTAGTCGCTGGAATTTCGTCGATTTCCGGTTTGTTCTAAACTAATGTCAGAACAAATTTGCGAATGATCCTAAATAAACAACTATACCTGTCGAACAAACTGGTCGAGAAACCCTTGACCGACTTGATGGCGATGTGCATGCCATTCAAGACTACGGACTTCACGGAAGGAATGGAACTTCTCCACCTCTATTGTGACGGTTCAGAGGATGCAACGAAGGAATCAAACTACGCCTACCTGTTTGCTCACGCCTTCTCTTTTTGACTTGGGCGGATTGGCCTTCTCCATCATCATCGATACCCAAATGGATATCCAAAAAAACGGCAATGGTCTTCAACGAAGGGAAATCATGCACCGGAGGTGTACCCGAAAGAACCCAACGGCATGTCGCCTGAAGGTTGGTGATCAATGAATGCGTTTTACCGTCAAGATAGGTATATTCATCGATGACCAGACGGTGGAAGTGGAACATTTCCAATGGCGGAGCCTTCATTTGCTTCCAGTCCTTCTTGACCTCGGAAGTCTTCAGTTTCCAAGGGTCTGCCTTTGCACGACTGACTTTGGGCTTTGCCTCTTTCTTAGGCTTTGCCTCCTTCTCCTTCTTCATCTTCTTGTTGGGCCTTTCACGATCGGAAGCCATCGCATTGCTCTTCCTCTTCTTGCCCGCCTTTGGCTTCGATGGTGCGTCGTCCTCCTCGTCCTCGTCCTCGTCCTCGTCCTCATCCATCTCGTCCTCAGAGACATCCTTCTTCTTGGGCTTCGGTTTCGGTTTCGGTTTCGGCTTTGCCTTGAGTTTTGGCTTAGGTTTAGCCGTGGACTTCTTGGGAAGCTCGTCCTCTGAAGCATCTTCATCCTCTTCGACGGACATGTCATCCTCAGATGTCGCAGCCTTGTAAGCTTTACCGTTGGCCGGAGCATCATCATCATAATCACTACCCAAATCAGCATCGTCGTCGGAAATGACGATCTTTGCAGGTCGGATTGATCGACGTGGTCTACGTTTGGCGGGACCTTCGGATTCGCTTCCGCTGGGAGATGATCGCACGGTGGAGGGTGTTTTCAGTAGTTTTGATTTCGATGGACGAGGAGGAACGAGGACTTCGACGACGAGGCCGCGTGTAGGGCGAGACACCACAGAGGATTTCTCATCCGACGATGCTTGAGTTTCTTCAGCAGCTTCGGATGTCGCTTCGGAAGAGACGTCGGTTTTGTCTGCAATCGCATCTCTGTATTTCTTGCCCTTGAGTCGTTTGGAAGGAACGATATTTTCGGGAGGTTCTTCAACTAGTAGATCATCAATAGACGCAAATATTAATATGTTAAAACGGAGCAATACCTTTCTTCTCGGCCTCTGAAATCTTCTCGAAGACGGCTGTGGCTCCTTCTTCCTTCAACAGCTCGACCTGTTCCTTGAGAGATGCGAGTAAATCCTTGAGACGAGCATTGAAGTATCTTCCTTCCTGTGTAGGCAAAGAACCAGCAGCGGCAAATCCTTCCAAATTCGCAAGATAGACGGACGACTTGAACAGATTCGACGCCACAATGATGATATCCGCGTCGTAAATATCTTCGACCGACAAAGAGTTCAAGTTGGCAGCGGTGGAAATAACGACGACATCGAAGCGATCTCCGCAGAACTTCTTGACTTCCGACTTCCATTGCAAGGTCAGATGAGGAGGAACAATGACGAGTGTGCCTCGGACGGGAATCCTTCCATGAGTCAATTCCTTCGATGGTGTATCCTTCGATTTCTTATGAGGGGCACTATCAATGAGCCCCAGAGTGATTGCAGTCTTGCCATAACCGACTTCATCAGCAAGAACACCTCCTCGAACTTGAAGAGGACGTTGAGCACGCCCTTCGGCACGCCATCCTAAAGGTTCAAGTATAGCCTCAGCGATTTCTTCCTCGATGAAAGGAGGGGCATCCGGAGACTCTTGCTTTATCATCCACCCAAGGGATCGAAGTTGCTCTGGACGAAGCGGAATCTTGAAATTTGGAGGCTGAGTATGTTCGGGATCTCGCTTATTGCCTGAAAGCTGGAACCTGGGGAGGTTGAGCTTAGCCGGAGGGGTATAATCTGTCGTCAGCCTCCAGGATACTTTGGGTGGTGCGTCTCGATGCTCGGTCGGGAGACGGGAGAACGCGCGATGAATGAGAGAGGGAATGTTTACACCAATACGGACGTTGCCCATACCGGTCGCTTCGTCAAGCTTCAGCTGTGTGATAAACGCACTAGGACGATGCTTCAAAGCTTGCTCATATGCACCTGCTTGCGACTGATCCTCAATCGCTTTCACTTTCCGATCCATCTTCGTCCAAATCAACCGCGGCGGAGTAGGAGCACAGCGTTGACACTGACATCCTTGTTCACTAAGTGGAACATCAATCCAAGAGTCGACGTGTCCGTCGATATTCTTGACACGTTCGATAATCCAAGAGAGAGACTGGAAGACAGTACGCGCATGAATCGCGTCGACTTCGCGCCATGCACCGATGGGCCACTCGGGACCTGCCTGACCTTGGAGTGCGACTTCGCAAGTCAACAGAGCATTGGCACTGGCACAAGTGTCTTCGGAGACAACGACGTCTAGCTTGTTTACTGGTACGCCGAACTTTGCAGCTCGCATCGAAGGCTAGGAAAAAATTAGTCTACAAAAAAAAAATCCAATATCATACATACCTGAAGTTTGACTTCCACCGCCAATGTCCAGACACAAGGTACATGACACTTGATGGTCTGAGAGCCTTCCTTGTCATTCTGACGCCACTTGGGGTCTAAAGTGCATATAACAAGCCGCGTTTCCCCAAATTCATAGCGGCGTTTGCTGAGGGAAAACACGAAGGGGTCCTCTTTGGCTTCACCGCATCTCGTGGGGTCAATAAAGAAGAAGAGATCCGGCAAACTTGGATCGTCATCCAGTTTCTTGTGAAGAGAGCTGTTAGCCGTTCCACACTGAGGCAAGTAGGTGTAAACACCAGTAACGTCGCGGTCGAGAAGTGTCTTCTTGTCTTCTGGAACTGATACTTCGAGTTGAGAGTAGACTTTGCGTTCTTTGTACTCTCCTCCTTGCAAACCCAAACGAGCTTCCCAAGACGGAACGAGTTCGCCAACGCCCTTGATCTCGATATCGAAAACGGTTGCTTGTGGCAAAGCAAACTCCCAAGAGCCATCAAGAAGACCTTCACGACAAACCAAACGAGCGACTGGCATTGCAAGAAGTTTGCGAATGAAGCTGTTTGCTGGGACAGACGGTTCAGGCTTGCCAAAGAGTGCCCATTCGGCTCTCTTGGGATGCAAGACGAGCTCGAGTAAAGCCATGGGCGATTCATAGGTCGCAACCCAAACCTCTTGTCGCTTCAGAGCAGCGAAACGAAGTTCACTCTTGGAGGCTGCGAGAACGGCAGCCATCCAAGGCTCCCAGTCTTTGTCAAGAATAGTGGCCTTCGACGAGTCACGTAGCTTGGCCAGATAGGCATCATCGACGCCTTGAATGTTGACACACATTGGTAGCGCTGCCTTCAGCTCATCAGCGAACTGAGTCGGGGAGATACGAGGTGAGGTAGAGAAATCCATAGCTTCGCAATTGTGCTCAGGACGTCCACCGCACTTGACGCAAGTCGTAGTGCCGCAATCTTGACATTTACGAATATCCCTAGAGGTCATACCGGTACGGCCTTCACAATCACAAAGTCTAGCCGATCGGTCAGCCCTCGCCAATAATGATGGCAAGGAATGTTCAGCCATGGTCCCCAAGTCAAGAGGTTTAACCTCAAGCTGGTCTTCTCCAGTAATTTCCCCGATCTTTGCCTGTGGTTCATCAACTTCCATGTTGTCGGAGGACTCTCCAGGCCCGCTCTTGAGAAGTTTCTTTCCAAGTAGGAGTGCTGCCATGATACTAGCACCAACAACAGTAGTGGACATGGCGTTACCAGCCAAATCGGCAAGTTGGTCTTCTGTCTCGCGTGTAAGAAGTAGTTCGTCGACGGGCAATCCTTGAAGAGATAAAGCTTCGAGGCCAATCATCGGACCTCCGCGATTCGTAATGTAAGGAATCATCGATGGAGTTAGACAGGGGCAGATACCCGGACGACTGCCAATATTTCTATCCACATTCTGTGACAGATTCCACACCTGACTGGAGAGCAGAAGTTGTGATGTCAGTATGAGCGCGATTAATATTATCAAATAAACTTCTTACGTCTTGTATGCGGGATCTACGCCTTCCTTGGCTGCGCGAAGCAGTGAGATATCCATCAAATCCCAAACTCTTTCCACTTGGGCAACGCCCCAATCGTTCCATGCAAAATCGGGAAGAGAACAGTATCCACCTGCCGACTTGTTTAGCATATATATGACACAATAAAGATAGAGTTCACCTTCATCCCATCCCGTGAGAGGACGCTTCGCACCTAATTCTTCTTCCAGACGTGCTCTTTGATGACGGGATTCACAACGACCCCAATCCGTGCGACCAGTTCTTCTGTCCAGTCCTCCAAAGCTTTCCTGAACGAGCTTTTCTCGCGCCTGGTGAATACGAGGATCGTCTGTCGGAAGAAGGAAAGCGTCCAGTGTAGAAGACGCTGGGCGATATAACTTCTTGATTAGGTCCTTCCAATCTTCAGGCAGATCAGACTTTTTCTGGTCCACTGCCATTAGATAGACACGAGTACGAGTGTGCGGGACATAGAAATTCTTGGTATCCACACGCATATAAGCTGCCGAGTAAGACTTCATTTCGAAATATCGCTGGACTTTGTCCCATGGGGCGCCACAAACATTCTCGAGAATGACAAGAGGCGGACGGTGATTTGTAACCCAGGCCATCATGCCTCGGAATGTACGACCTGACTCGCCCTCGGCATCGATATCTTGCTTTTCATTGTTCAAATTCGAATAATCGACACAGGAAGTACCAGCGATGAGGATATCGACATTCCCTGGGACACGGACACTCGATCCGTATGCCGTAGTTCTGGCGTCGAAAATGAGCAGACGTGCGGTAAGGGAGAAAAAAACACATACGCATATTCATTACCAAGCTCACAGACATCTCGGAACAAAATAGGCGGTTTGAAGTTACGCTCGATGTAGGCCTGCTTGAAAGGCTCGATTTCGCATGAAAAAACGTGTTCGAATTCGAATATGAGACCATACTTCTCCTTGAGAGAACGCGAAATTAGGCCCAACGCCAATAGGGGGGATTCTGTGCCCGAACACATAGTTGCGATGCGTAATTTGCGTCCTTTGACGCGTTCAACGAGGCTCTTCACATTGGGAAGGCGATCGACAAGGTCAGCAAATATAGCTGGGATTTCATTGATAGGAGGCAAATCAGATTGGTCTGGAGGAAGTTTGTTGTTGATCTTTGCATTGGTTTCTTGTTCTGGGACGTCTTCGGCGTCGGACGCGTCGCGGTCAAAGGTATTTGCCACCTCTTCCTCGTCTTTGGAAGTGGTTTTCTTGAGAAAAGATGTGAGAGTGGGTTGTCCTTTCGGACGGTCGGCCACTTTCGCTTTGACCATCGCGTGCTGTAGACAGAAGACGCGACGTGCTTGACGTGGTGGTCAGTGAAGAGAAGAGTGATGACCAATCAGACGAATAAACGGCGATTAACGCGTCGTCACAGTCACGGTAACGCCAAAACCCTTCTCCCAGGAACCTCCCCTAACTTCGAACTCTCTCTTCTGAAAAGCTCCTTTATATAGGAGAACATCTACCAGTCTGTTTCTTCAACAGTTATATTTCGGCGAGAACGGAATCGACCAAAAGAAATTCTTCCAATCATGTTTTGACCTTTGCAAAAGATTCGTGTTCTGTTGCACTTGTTCACTAAAATGCATAATGTAAAACAGGCCCCAACTTGTGCGCAACATAGTGAACTACAAATGGTTATTTAAATTCTGTAGTAATCGGTCTTGCTTTTGGTGAGGTGAGAGCGGGCAGGGGCTGTTCTTCCCTGCAGCTATACACCAATCTCTTTTTATTCGCTCAAAGACGATTCGCCGTCTTCCAATATTCTCTTGGACTTTAGGTTCGGAGGGAGGCAGATTTGCCTCATCATTCCGATATTCACTGCATTTCCGACCTCCCCATCCCATGCCTGCCCCTTGCAGCCAGAGCTCTCGGCCTCGGTCATAACACAGCTATCTATGCCCATTCGCCTCACTTCGGCTTTTTCATATACAGCTTTATACTCTTGGTTTTGTTGTTGCTTCAACGCTACATTCAAATGGTTACCTTCGCTGAAATCTGGTAAGAAACCGGCCAGCACCATTCTTCTACACCCCGCAAACACCACATCGTAATAAGTGATCTTATAGCCCTTAAATAAGTCTGACATGTTGTTAAAGCGCTGTATGGGCGACCGATCTTCCCGAACACTCAATCAGCATTGGCTTCATCCCTGCCTGCGAGCTGCGACCCTTAAGGCATCGCTTCGTCTATCACCTTGGTATATGAAGGCTCTGTTTCTTTCTGGACCTCCGTATTCATATCGTAATGTTTTCTCTCCTCCTCCTCTTGTTCCCCCTCCTGCCAGGATTTGTTGATGCGAAACAGAAGCCATCCGTATTCTGCGATATCACGGACGTGGATTTCAAGATTCCATTTCCTTCTGGTCAAAGCAAGGGAATGAAGCCCAAATACGCAGGAATAGGCAAAGGATGGTCTAATTATCAATGCACTCCCTCTGGTACCTACAAGTACGTCATTTTGTTGGCATTCTACTCTGTTCCGTTCTCATTTTATCTCAGATACACTGGTATTGATTTGGAAATTATCGATATCTCGTGTACGATCGAGGCAGTTCACTCTTCCTTATCGAAGAGATCCTACTATTACCAGAATTCCAGTGATGTCTGGGTCTATGAAGCAGCGCTTGGTCACGTCCTTGGTCCAAATCCCCAGAAAATTGCCAATCACTATACTCCCGCCGGCAGTGAAAGCACCACTGTCAGCATCCTGGCATTCGGCGAGGATGGAGCCTATCCTGGAGACACGGAAGCTGTTCTGACTCTGGAGGTTGATGTGAGTGTTACAACAGCAACGACAAACTTGGATGATGCCTGGAGGAAGTACAAAGTCGACAGGGGACCCGCTGGTCTTGGCAGTGAGGTATGGATGCAAGGATTGACTTACCAACAGCCTCCACCCAAGGTCAGTTTGCAGTTTGTTGCCTTTTCTCAAAGGTTTTTACAGTAAGCTCACTCCTCCCAGTGTATACCGGGTTCTCCTCCAATCACCTTACGGTCGGTCACGACATACAGTTAGTCTAAAATTCCTTTTCCTCTCAGGAATTCATAATTGATTTGAATACAGTTATTGTATCAGACTCCGCCACCTCCTACAAGTCCAGCCCGGCTGCCTCCGCAAATCCTTCAGGCAAACCTAAGACTCTGAATGCCAGCGGAGGGTCAGGAGCTTTAGCAGACAATGAGATAGGCGGCAACAACTCAAGTCTCCAGAAGCTCCTCAATTACGCTCCTATTGTCCTGGGTCTCTTGGGTGCCCTTATCGGTCTCTGTGTCATCTTAGTCGGCATGGGCATTGCTGGCCTGGTGAAGAAACGTAAATCTGTCACTCCCTCTCGAACTTTGAGTGCAACATACCACCCAGTCCAACTCGATCATCCAAAGCCCACAATGCTGGATTCAAGCTACAAGGACGACCCGGAACGTTATGACGCTTAGAGGAGGTTGCTGTTTCTGTAAAACTGACGGATAGAATGGGTGCGATTTGATCATTGGACGTTCGTATAACATTCTTTTGGAAACGAGTCGCATGTTTTACTTGTATGATGCTTTTCTAATTAATAATCGGACCTTTTGCGGATGTATTTATTCATGAAGAGAACAACAGAGCATTTATAAATGTCATGCGAAAGCGAGAAATAAAGTAGTGCAAGTAGATGGAGTGAAAATTGAAAAGAGGAATAACGATGATGTACGAACGATTATAATGCTTGCTAATTATGGTTGGTAAGAATTAAGAAGCAGAAGAAGCATTGTCCAGTAGTAGCTTCAATTCCTAATGTCTGCGAACGATTCCTATCAAGAAATCCCATCCTCCAAAGACCCGTTTGAACTCTACAAGTCGCTTGATTTCACGCCACCGATCATCCTGGAGCTCGTTCAAGTCCGGAGAAAGATAAATGAAATCAGCAGGGGTGAGCAGGGAGCGCATGAACGAGCCCAGGAGGAAGGATATCAGAGCGATTATTAACAAGGTTGATAAAGGGTAGAGACGAGTGTCCGCCGAATGCGATTGTGTGGCAACAGAATTAGAGAGAGGACCCTCAGCGCTTGGGGAGGATGAGCCACGAGAGGCTGGACGTAATGTGAGATCCTTGACAGTGAGTTGCGAAGAATTCCGTCTGAATAAAGTGTTCTGATAGTCGTTAAAGAACTTAAACAAGCCCATAGAAGAAGTCTGAAGTGGATCAGGACCTTCTATGGGTGTTCCTAGTGAGACCTAATCCAAGTTAGAGGGCAGGACAGTCAAGCGTAATATAGCTACTTACTGTTGTCTCCAACCTAGCGTCGTCGCCAATCGTCTTGTCATTTTGCGATTCACCTTTATCTTCGGTTTCAAGTTCGTTCGTGCCCACGGATTGACCAACAAGAGTCTTGTCGTCGAACAAGTCTCTGGCTACTGCAATGGGCTCCACCATCTGTTTAGGCAATTCCTCAGCACCAGCGACGAAAGGAATACTGTCAAATATAACACATTAGTTAGAATGAAGAAGAAAAAGTCAAGTCAACCTCACCGCGAAAGAGTTGGCATTTTGCCAATCCTCTCGTCTTCAAGCTCACGCCGTAGCAGCGGAATGGAATCTTTCTCGCCCATAATATCCAATTGCAGATCGTCGAAGTATACTAACCCGTTACTCTTCTGTTCCGATGGTTGAACGCTGAGTTCTACCAGGGCGCCATGGGCTTCCAGGACTGTAAGCCATTCAGGCCGTTCCGGAACTGATAAAGAAAGAGGTTCGTCTGCAGGAACTTCGTACACTGAGGTCGGAAGTGTGAACCGTAGAAGATGTCTGGGAGGTGCGTCCATGTTGAGCCCGGAAGAATGGAGAGGCGTAGATGGAAGAATGTGACATGAGCATACGATAGGAAGATCGTGACAAGCTGAGGGAATGGATGAGCTTGATAGTACTCCAGCGTGCCGCTTAGGATCTTTCAGCTGGGATAAAGCCTTGACGACATAACCGTCAGGATACAGTTTAGAATCGACAACTAATTCTCCAATAAGCAAATCTGGAGAAATTGTACCTCCCATTGCATGAATCGATGACGTTGAGCGGGCGAGATCTCTCGAGACTGAACGACCGGGCTTGAGTGTGGATGCACTACCTGATACGCGACGAGATCGAATTGTGGAAGTGGGGGAGTGCATCGGAGAAGCCATTGGAGTCAGGTTATCGGATGAAGCGTTATCGACCGGAGGTAGTGCAGAGGAGCTCGGACGGGGAGTGTTTGTTTCTTCAGTGTTGTGGGGAACGGATAACAGCACCGTGGCTCGGAATTTCTTACTGGATGTTTTATATTTTGTAGAAATCAATGCCCGCTTTTCGTCCTTCCGTTCGAGAACCCAAACCAAATTGGATTGTTCTGGTTCTCCAACACCTAGAGAAGCATCTTCAGGAATAAGAGCCATAGAAGAGGCTGGTAACCTCATGAGAGGAAGAGCCGCATGTCCTTTCATATACTGTTCGACTGCTGGGATGATCCGGGGTTGGTTTGCGTTTAGCATAGAATTATAGGCAACCGGCACAGAGCCAGCAAAATCTATCGAAACCACGTGGGTACATCGGGTAGATGGGATAGCATAGTTTTCCGTGGTGTATGGATCCAAAGTTTCCAATATCCATCCTTGAATCATAATACGGCCAATTGGCAAATTATGCGGGTTATATTTAGAGGAATCAAATGATGCTACTGAAGCAGGGTTAAACGACGCTGACGCGCAGAAGATCGTCGTGGAATGAGGATGAGGCGAGGTAGCAATTTCCCGAGAGGCTGCTGGGGATTCAGAGGGACGAAGAAGCCTGGCAGTTAGGTTTGCAACATAGAATCCTCTATCCCTGAATGGAAAGCCTCCTTTACAGACGATGAAGGCCGTATGAGAATCCGCACCGAACTCCTGTAGAGAGACCGCGGAGTCGAAACGGTCGTCCCAGGTCGTCCTGGACTCGTAGTTGTTGATTATGTGGGCAATCTCTTCAGCAGATACTCCCTCGATGACCTTCTCTCCTTTATGTACTGGGACAGAAGTGGATATTTCTGGATATAGCTTCTTGTGGACTGGGAACCCTTTGTCATTGACGATGGTCCACCCATCCCCGGATTTATCCGCATGTAACCTCTTCAGGAATGCCAGTGCTGCCAGTGCGTTGATCATTGGTGGCTTGTCAGGAGATAATGCATTTTCCGTCGCTGTCCCAGAAACAAGTGTTGACGTTGCAGCATTCACAGCAGCTGTCGTTGTTGCTGTCGTTTGCTCGATAGCCCGGGTCCAAAACTTGGTTAACGGACTGGATATCTGCGGGGTAGAAGTGTTCCAGTTAAAGAAGCCAGATTTGGGTGTGGATGGCTCGTCATTCTTATTCCCACCATTCTCTTCATCCCATTGCTCTCGTCTGCGCCTAATAACTCCCAAAACTGGCGGTTGATCTAGCGGAAATCTTGCGGGCTTGACTCGCTTCATCTTCGTCAAAGTTTTTATTTCACTTTCAGGAAGCTCCTCGATGTCAATCTTGACTTTGGTCCCGTTTATAACAACTGCTCCTTTCTCCTTTGACGTGCCTTTCCTAACAATGACGAGAAGACGGTCTTCTCCAACAAAGACAGCGTCATGCGCGATCGTGAGCCATAAGCCACCGCCGCGGTTCGATAGCCTATGCCTCCGTAAGCAGCTAACTGTCTGAGGTGGTGGGTCAATGACAACGTCAAGTGAGGAAGCCCATGTGTCCAGATCACAACGAATCTCGCATTCAATATATGTCAGAGGAGACTGTTGCTGAGATGGTGGAAACTCGATGGATGGGGAAGACGGAACTTCAGATCCGTCTCCTTGAGGGTTTTCCTTCGCCGTTAGGGGGGGAGACAGTGGGGTCAATGGGTTTGGGGTGGATCTTCGGCTCTCACATCCTTCGTATTCAAGCCTGAAACTACCCTTCTCGTGATCATATCTTTGGCTCAAAGAGCGCGCTCCACCAAGCCTCGTATTGATAGGAGGTCCACCATATTTAATAGCGAATTCGCCAATACCAGCAACAGCATTGATCATCTGTTGGGGAATAGATGACTTTCCAGCCCATCCCCGTGGATCAGATTGTTCCAGAAGAGTGAGCAAGGTGGTTGTAGGGGACAGTGTCTCGATAGCCCACCCTTGAAGATCAACCTGAGTTCGGATAACACTCGGATCCGACGATGGGATAGAAGGGAATAATTGATTATCATCGGTTGAGAATGAGAAAACATGAAGAGTAGTTGGCGATTTATAGACCGTCTTCAGTAATATCACATCTCGTGCACTAAGAAGGGCAGCGGTCAGGTCAAAGCTCTTATCGCACAAAGAGAGTTATGAACTAACTTTGCGGGCCAGTTGGGTTTCGTGCGCCAATGCCAAAGTTCTGTTAGTTCGTTGACATCGTCCATTAGGACTGCGTCTTCGTATGTCTTATCCCACTGAACCCTAGCGCCGGGTGAAGCAATCGTGCTGTACAAGTCCCATAACCCGACCCCAACGAACACTGCTTCTGCACGATACACAACCAACGTAGGATCGATTGAATCAAGCTGGCAAATAGTAACACCTCTCGATTCAGAGTCTGCATCACATTAGTATACATTCGCGCAAGAAAAGCATAGTACATACTACGCTTCCATTTGGCCTCAGGCTCCTGGAGCAGTGAGGAGAAATATATATAATTGCGCTTCACTCGTGTTAGAATCATCTTTTCTGCACCAGAAGATCGGCTGGTGCGGCCATCGTATAAAGAAACGCCTCTTTGCCGGCCTGAGGAATTCGAAACAGCGCCACTGCTCTGACCCGTAGATAAGCTCTGGAAACTGAGGCCACTGACACTTGATGCGTCTTGTAGCATTTGTTGAGATAAGGTGTAGGAAGTCGGATCTCGGGATGCTGTCTCGGTGACTGGATGGGGAAGACCATTAAAACGCAAACCTGGAAGGCTCCCCGAAAGTTCAATTGTCATCCTGACCTTCAAAACTGAATGTGTATCTGGCATAGAGGAATGCCTAACATGCAGCGTGAGGTACGCAGAAGAATCGTCGCCTCCCGCACGACTTGCAGTCGTCTTCCACGGCAAAGCAGAAACGGCATCAGATGAGCCTCTGGCCGTTAATTGAATGTCCCATCCTATGTAATCCGGAAGAATATATTCAATAGTTCGTTCCAGACGCTTTTTAGCTTTGGCTTCGTTGACTTGTTCCAAGCCCTTCACGGAGTGAGCAGAATCTTCGTCCTCATCTTCGACTATTACAGAATATTCAACATTCAGGGATTCTCGACCAAGCTCAAAAGACATGCGCTCTAGTGAAATGCCAGTACCATAGGCGCATAATAAAGGGATACGGTGACCCCGCTTTTGTACAACACGGATGATCCCTTGAACCATGGCGGGCAGTTGTTGAGAAAGCGAGGACGAAAGTGACCATACAGCCTTCAGATCGTGTTGCCAAATGCAGGTAATACGCAATTTATGGGTTGAAGGCGACAGAGGCGTCCCATCAGCGGTTCCAGATTTCGAAGGGTGTATTTGGATGCACCACGCGAATACTGCATGGCAATGAGGATCGAATAATGAAGACGGTAAAGAATAGGAATAAGCTCACAATGAACATCAGAGCGAACATAGGGAGGTGCAGGCCTTAGGTATGCAGGCTCGTCGGATGAACGTGGTAGTGATGTAGAAATGTCAATAAGCGTCGTTGCATCATGAAAGGTCTTTGAAATTGTAACAGCATCTCGTGGGCTGATAGCCATTAATGAAGGTTCAAGATAGATACGAAGTTATATGTTCTTACTTTGCAGGCCACCCCAGAGCAAAATTCGTGCGAGTAATCCGTGTATTCCAGTCGAACATTTCAACCAGACTTGAGGCTTCAACAGCTGGGTCCCATTCCTCCCTTAGCTCAGGCGTAGATAGTACAGCTCGCCATTTGTCCAAGCCAGCTATTGATCCTTCGAAAGGAGCGTCCAGAACCACCCTCGTTACATCGCCTTGCTTCGTTGCCCGTCGATGCATGACGATTCCTTCTGTGGATATAGGGCGCCCTTTTCCTTTTCCGTTAGAAAGAATAGTTTGGGTTGAACCTCTCTGAGGTTGCGAAGGTGGAAGAGGAACCCTTTTCCAGGAAGACGAATTCGCGGAAACAAGAAGAGAGCGGAATTGCGTTTCAGCGTTGTTCAAGGCTGCAGCCCAGGATTGTCGAAGTCTGTTATTTGAAGAATTATTGGTGATGGCAATCTATAAAAGCTCATTAACACACCTTGAACCATCGGACATGTCCAAGGTCGTTCAGTAAATCGTAAGATACCTTTGCTGTGGGTCACACTGACTATGACATACGAGGTAACAGATGCGCATCGTGCGAAATGTCTATTCCTGATCAAAACGGTGGCACACAAAAGGTAACTTTATTTCTATTTCTTTAGCTTCCTTCCTCTGTCTTGCCTCTCGGCTTAAACGGTAGGGGACTGGTTGAAATTTCTCAAGTTTTCTGTCCCTGTTTCACCTTCATGGAGTTGATCACGGACGAGCAGATGGGCATACATGAGTAACTTGGAATTAATAGGAGAATATGGGAATATGCAAGTGGTATTAATTCTAGAGTGTATTCTATTTCCAAAAATCCGTCCATTCTTCATTTTCCTCAACGCCTTGCTCTGCAACGTCTATATAGTGGTCCGTAATAAGATTCTGCTCCTGAATAAGTCTCAATTCCCGGCCCTTCATACGTCTAACCTTTCTTTCAGGATCTTTGGTATCTAGTTCTTCGTCGCTCGCAGTCCTTTCTTCTGCCGGTAAAGACATAGAGTAGAGATGGGTTCGCCATAAAATCCCGTGTGTAGTACGGCAGGCCTTATACACTGCCTGTGATAACGGCGTCCCCTTTATGGCTCCTCGTACACCAGGGCGATTGAAATGGCCTAAAACCAAAGCAGAGAAAAGATCGCCGACTCCAGAGAAGTATCCAGGGATCCGTGGGATTTGGAATGCATGAACGGAAGAGATGTGGTCGTCGTCATCTCGTAGAGTGGATGCAATGCACATAAGTGGTTCTAGAGTTGCATCTAACTCTTGGTCATTCTCTCCATGATTTCGCCGTAACCAAGCTGGTAGAGTCTTGAGGAATTTTCCTTGCAAAGGAACCGAAGAGATTACGACATGAGGGACCTTGTAATCTCTATGAAAAATCCGGAGGACTTGTTGCAATGATTGTACAGAATCGATGGGTATCCCTGTTAATACTCTGCACGATAAATGGCTGCGTGAGGGTCGAAATGCGAATAATGCCACTCACTCGGCTTCAAAATAATTCGGTGTGATAATAGTAGCCAAAGAAAGCATATCTCGATAAACTGGTATAACATCTTCAGAGACGTATAATTTTCCAGCATCGCCCATCACAGCTTCGATAGCCCGTTAGCAATGAACGCCGGAGACCATATTAAAACTCACGATCCAAGAGGTAAATAATATTTGGATTTCTGCTACGAATACGCCGAATCACGCCAGAAATAACATTAAGAGCTTCTGCATCTGGAACATATCCTTGAAAATAATTTAAAAATAAAAGCACACGATATGGCAGACTGCAACATACCTGTTAAAACACGAGAAGCATCTAACAAAGCATTCTTCTCCATGACATCGAATATTGAGATCAGCTCCTTAGGATCCGCTTTCCAGCCTCCTGTCCGGCCGTATCCTATGCATTTGGCTTATTATGAGCCAATTTCCGCAGTGACGGAGGAACTAACCAGAATGGTTCGAGTAGTTCACAGTATTGACGGCCTAGTTTTCTTATTGAATGAAAATTGAACTTCCAATATACAGATTACACACTTCAACATCGTAGCCAAGCAGTCTGGTAGAACATTAGCCTGAAATCGGCCCATCATGTGAACTGAATACTTGCTGGAGAGGGAATACTGCTGCTCTTCCTCCAACATAACCCCAAGCCACGTGCGACTGAATGCTGAGGATATGATTCTCCATTAACAATTTCAAAGGTAGAGTAAGATCAGGAACAAATGGCCAGTGGTTGAGGTGTAAGCGAGTCAGTGCTAAATTACCAAAAGTTACATAATACTTAGTGTCAGATGTTCTTCTTGTCTCTCACCACTCTACTACATCGTTTACAAGATTATACCGCGTGAAAAAGCATCAAGTATAATGTACAACGAATAATGCTCTACTCTCAATTATGTAGAGGCGACTTTTCTAGAATCAACAATATGGTCCAGCTCTCGGAGACTGCGTTGCCAAGACTCGCTGATAGGCAAGTGATAAAAATTTCCTTTTGAACATCCAACTGTGCAAGAACGAATAATATCCTTAGGCAAGGTCAGTAGTTATATTTGCCAGTCTCCCAACACCTTCTGATTACTTTACCTTTCCTTGCCAGACGGCGAGCCCCCCTGTTTGTTTGCAAAATGAGCAATGCACTCAACTTTGTACTAAATATATGGGTCAATCCAGTGATGCCCAGAAGGTCATTAAAGCAGGCTGTAAAACCATCTCGAATCATCTTACAATTTTGGAGATCACAGTGACAAATACTAACTAAAGAAGACGAATGCCCAAATAGAGTTGGGGCAGCTCATTAGTGACCCTCCCATGAAGACGAAATTACGACCCCTGCCAGATCCATCGATCCCCAACCCGTTTCATACCGCGCCCGCCATTTCCGCCACTTGGTGAGCCGCCACCTCCCAAAACCACTGCATCAGTATCCTCTCCAATTGGCAGGGATCCGTGCTCATAATCGTATCCTCCATGGCCTTCTTGCCACGTGGCGCCTTTAGCATTCCAAGAATTAGAACTCAAATTTGTTCCACTTTCGTACGTTGGGATGGATTTGCCAGGCTGCTGGACGTTTGACCACTTCTGCGCTTGATAACCATTGTCATCAACATGGTGGTTTGAATTGTGCCCTCCCATCATCTGCGCCACCTTGCCCATAACGAATTCCATTAACTGCTCCTGTGTGGGTAGATTTCCGTGTGTTGTTTTCCAAGCATTTCCCAGCGTTTCCCAAGCGGCAGGTGCAGAGAAATCAAGTTGGGAGAAGTCCAACTGATCAAGACCTTTGGACGCGACTTCTCCTTGTGGTTCTTCTGGCTTGGATCCGCTAGCAACCCGTGGTTCTTGTGCCGGCAGCGAGACAGAACTTGTATCTGCCGTTGGAGTATTCGGAGAATCCGACCGAACGTCGCGGCCGAATTCGTCCTTTCCAGGTTCAGTTGCTCTGCCACGTGAAGCTATAGGATTCGACGAGTCATTTGGCAAACTTGCTATAGATGGTCTTCTTGGAGGACTGTATGGTCGAATATCTTGGCCAGACCGTGGTCCACCTCTATTCCGTGGTGGACTCCTGGAGCGGCTTCTATTATTCCGTGAAGGTCCTTCTCGATCATCTTCGCGCCATGTCCGTCCACCCCGTCCGCCATGAGAACCCCTGGAACCTCCTCGGAACCCTCCGCGCCAACCACCACGTTCACGTCCTTGCCAGTCATCATTCTCTCGAGACTGGGACGGACCGGCATCATCCCACCGATTATACTTCTGGTCATCTCTCCCGTAAAGCTCTCTGGGACTATCGTAAGAGTTCTGAGGAGGACTGCCATATGGTACTGAAGCAGCTTGGGATCCTTGCGACTGGTTGGCTACCAAAGGTTGAGTGGGTGGCAGGGCCACGTTTGAATATGGGGGCACAGCTGTGGGAGATAATACAGTTGCATTACTTTGGCCGGCCTTTGCTCTTTCTACTATTTGTTGTAGCAGGGCAACCTGATTTGCTTGCAGTGCTACTCCTCCTGCAGTATTTGTTCCTGTTTGGCCACCTGTGGACCTTCATGGGCGTATCAATGTCTGCAAATCGCAGAAGAACAGTATTTAGCTCACCCTTTCGATAGATTTGGATCTCCCACGGATGAGACAGCGGAGGTTAATAGAGCTTGAAGTATTGCTTGCGCTTGCGCTGGGTCGGCCGTCGCCGGGGACTGTTGTTGAACAGAAGGCAGTACGGCCTGCCCCGTTCGAGGGTCTGCTGGTGGCCCAGTCGAAGTAGTGGATGTATCTGATATAAGGGAGAACCGGAAATCTCAGTTTCATTTCTCGCAAACTCAATATAAAAACCCAAATGGGGCGGGATAATGTGATTGCATAGCAGAAGAGGTACTTAGCAAACACAAAGTCTGAGTCATGATATGCACCTTTCCGTGGAGTATCCTTCGCCAACTCCGCCAACCTGTGTAACACGCTGGATGGGAATGTGTTGTTCTTGGTCCAAATGTCAAGGATCTTTCTTGTCTTTTCCTGTAAATAGCGTATAGACGCCAGATGTTTGCATATTCGTCAGGATGGTTTGTCTCGTAATTGTGTGACAAAATAAAGAAAACTCGTAATCAGGAGACACGATAATCGTACGGATTTTCATTCGAATTCGTGTTCCGAGAACGACCGGCGCTCGATTCCCTATTACATGTAGTATGCTTGTAGGCAATATAACCACCAGCCACAACATGGCTGTGTTAATAAGCAGCCTAGAGCGAGGACTAGGCATACGGTAGAGTACAGCAACCATGACGTAGGTTAGCAGCATGAATAGATACCTTTGCCGGTGACCATTGAAACGAATTGGCCGTTGTCCAAGAGGAAGCCCATGGATGGACAGTAATCGTACGTCGGAGAGCAAAGAGATAGCCAAGAAAGCATCAAGAAGGGAAAAGAACTAACCTTAGCTTCAGGAGTTCCGATAGAGATCATATCGCGTATCAGGCCGTCGAGGACACCATCGATCTTGAGTAGAAATGTGGCACAGTTTCCTTTTTCCGAATTTATATCGCCAGTAAGCCCCTGTTTGACAACTTTGCTTCGGGCAGCTCGAGTTAATGCGTCGAAGACATATAGACTGTGTATCTTGGATGAAGGGCCAAGACTTTTATGCATTCGATAGAGGATCGATACCATCTCAGTATCGCTCTGGAGCGGGGATAATCCACTAGTAAGAATCATCGCTTCGAGTAGACAGTATGACGATACTCACCTCCATAGTGTTCAGGGCGATATCAGTCAGCTTGTTCATCTTGGATGCAGACAGTCGTTTCGCAGTGACGACCTCTTTCAGGATACTTTCAAACGTCTACAGCAAGCGGTTTCGGTAAATACTTTCCGTCAAGGTATAATACGCACCTCCATAATTGATATTTGGAACACCTAATTGTCCTGCAGCCACTACGCACGACAAGAGGTCAATGATGCCAAAGGAAAGCCGGGCGCTGAAGAAGTTGTTCGGAGATTGAACATAATCCCCTTCCCACGCTTGGAGGTTGGCGCTGACGACCAGAAGAGAAGAGAGAAATGATGACACTTCATCTCCTGATCTAAAGACTGAAAACTGAAGTCACAAAACTTTTTGGTGGTATGTTTCATAACACTTTATTGAATCATGATATAAAGTACGCAGACTCGAGGAAAATACATGGCAGAGCAAAGGTAAGTCAGTATGCAACAAGAGCTGGTTCAGAGTTCGGAGTTCAAGTAGGTTGATGGATGGACAGGGCTTTCAAGTAGGTTGATGGACGGACAGACAGACTACGTAGAAAGACGACAAATATCAGGAGAATTTTAAATAGTTTTTCTCCCCATCACATCCCTGCACGCGAATTGTTTGCCGTCGTGAATCGCTCCTGGTCTGAAAATTCCAACTGCTCCTGCTTCTTCGCGTTGACGAAATGCATCTGCAAGTTCAATTACGCCATATTCCCGGGGTTCTTGCATAGGACTCCCGGCTCCCCGGGGACATGCAGTTCGGAAGCGTTCGAGGGAAAAGCTGGCGCTGAGTGGAGTCAATTTCTTCAACCTCAGAGCAGACACAGGAATATGTACTCACAAGTGCAATCCATAATTTTCTTTTTGAAATCTCCATTTTATTTGCGATTTCATTTCTAAGCAGTTAGGGTCTTTCTTGAGCTTTCTGGGAAACTTGAAAAGGGTAGTATGGGGGCTCATGCTTTGATTTCGCCAATGAGGGTTCTTAAAAGATCGAATGAATCGTTTTCTTGAGCGTCCTAAAGATGCATTTGTAGATTCTTGTTCCTTTATGACAGGGGGGACAACTTTAGAGATAGGCATCTGCTGGGGAAGGACCGGCCACGGCGATCCAGGTATGCACAGTGGCGTATAATGGGACGTGTCTCTGGCTTCATAACCCTCGATTATATCCTCATGAATAACACCTTTTTGATTGATAGAAGAGGGAGGGGAAGAGGGGAATGTTCTGTACTCGTTAACGCTCATGGTATTAGGAATCGGCTGTGAAATTTTGTTGTTTCCTGGGAGAAAAACGAAAGAAAGATCAATAATATGCGCGTCATTCAAAGAAGATAAACTGACTATGTTGCTTCACGATGAACGGCGATAGGGCAACTGGGTATCCCGCTTCAATGGAGACTCGTATCCACTCAGCATCAAACGGCTACGGGACGCATACTCAGACTGTTTCCGATCTATAAACAAAAGTATACCGACAATTGGAGTTTCCTCTGCGAAGTTTAGTTGTCTGAGAGGACAGCATAATGAGAGATACCGGGAAACTGGAGAGACGCATTCATACTCGAAAAGGTCAGGATCAGAAGAGCCAGAGCAGAAGAGATAGTTTGCATCGCAAAGAGAGCCAGTATCTGATATCAGAGATCCTCCGTGTTCGTCTTCATGAGCAATGCAGATCAGCCAAACATTCTTGAACGACAGTGCAACATACGCCAAATAGTCTTGAGAACGGACGACACAGACGATGTAAATGATGCTAATAAACCAATCCAGTATCAATTGGTGGTAGCAAGGGATTGTCGAAGGATTACCAGCACTGGAAAACATTTTGAGAGATTGTGGTTCAAGTGAAGAGGTGACCGGACATTGCCGAGCAAGACGCCACTCACAATAGCAGTAGGATAAAGTGATCGCCCTTAATTCACTGTAAGTAAAACATGGATTGCAATCAAATAAATATACATTATGTCTCATTAGTTTAGCTTTCGCCCCGAGCTAGTTTGTCCAACGAACGAATACCATGCTCATACCATTCCTCACGCGTCACCCAGAATTCCTCCCTGCTCTTCATAATGTCAGCAAGAACGGCTCCACCTAAAAAGACCATGTGCTTCCGTCGAGGAGGATCTTCGATCCGGATTTTAAAGTTCTGGAAGATAGGGATAATCAATTTGTGATGGTGCAGATGTTAGAGAGACAAACCTTGAGGCGACTAGCATCGCCTTGTAGCACTCGAGTAAGATACAGCTGCTTCATCTCTTTCTCTAGTCGACTCGGTAAGCCGGGATACATGCTAGATCCACCAGATAAGACTATGTGCTTGTATAACTCCGTCCGGGTATCGACTGCTGCGGCTTGGATGGTCTGGAATAACATTTCTAGGGGGAAATGGTTAACTTTGAGAGCTTTTAGCGACGTATAAGTGCATGGAACATACCTGCAACTCCCGGTTGCTCGACATCGACCAAATGCGGTTGGAACATGCACTCCGGGGCCTCAAATCGTTCTGAACCGACTTTGATAACACGACCATCAGGAAGCTGATGATCCGATAATAATGTATCAGAGGATGTACCAGCATTATGTCACTTGAACTCACGGTATAACTCTCCACCAACACTGTTGTCTCTTCGGCTAACTTGGTGTCTTTATCGAGATCATAGCTAAAGAGCAATCAATACAAATGGTACAGGGATTGTTTTGAAAATCCTGACCTAACGTAGCAGAGCTTCTCCTTTATTTGCCGAACGGTGTCAAAGTCTGCAGTTCGGTTGAAAGCATAACCTCGCATAAGGAGAAGCTTAATCAAATAACGGGTGACGTCTCGACCGGCGATATCCAATCGGCGAGTCAGATGTGGAAGCGCAAACCCATCGTATACGGGGACAATATGTGTAACACCATCACCAGAATCGACTACCACTCCAGTATTCAAACCTGCAACGTTCATAAGTAAGATCCATGTTAGAGTGGAAGTTGAATACATACCTTGCGCGTAGAGAGTCAAAACTGCCTGGATAGCAACATATATCCCCCCAAATCCATACTCTTCGAACATGACTTGAGCCAGCCTCTGTCTGTTCACTTTGGGATTCATTGGCGGTTCTGTTAGCAATATCTTGCGGCCTGCCGGGTCAATCTTGAGCTTCTCATCAAATGTGTAGTTCCATAGGTGCCTCATGTCCTCCCAATTCTTGATAATACCATGTTCGAGGGGCTGAGTGATCTGAAGGTAATTGCGGTATTCCTCAGCCTCATCACCGATCATTATATCCTTAATGACTGCATTCCCTTGTCGTTCCTCGGCGCGAAGAATAGGCCTACCAACAATCGATGGAAATACTAAAGAACGATCAGCGGAATGCGTTCAAAGACCCTTCAATTGACTAACCATGCTCAGGGAAATTGGACCCAGCATAGCCGACTTTAACGTACTAACGAGTTTCGATCAAACGCCATCGGTTTATAGATCATAAAGAGTACTTACACCTGTACCATTATCGACTACTAAAGGAAGAGCAGGATCCATACTGGAGAGGTGTATCGAGAGGTGGTCGTTGTGTTATATTGAAACTCCGCAAACCGTCGTCACTGCTTGAACTGCGCCGCATTTGCTTTGCGTATAGGTTCGCCGCACTATCTCTGCTACACTCACATATTTAATAAATGAAAATCATATGGCCCTCAATGTCAAGAGCCAGTGGTTGGAGATGACTTTTCGGGAGTGTCTACCACATGATTATTAGAATTGTCCCGAAACGAGATATGGATGATGCCTATGAAGAATTCGCAAGTATTGCATTGACAACACACTGGATGCTGGTACTTCTATCTCAGAAGTATACATACTTGTTTCCTCATAAATTTGGGCTTTATTCTGTAAGTACGACCATCAAGTAGAATTATAATGTTATCCAATATTTGTCGATATCTCGCCATCACGCAGATCTCTGGGGTTATCTGCTGAGTGTTCATATGGGATATCCTATATTGCGTCGGCATTTCTGGGATCACTCATAGTTGTCCATACTTTGCTCACACTTTACATTGACGATATTCTGACCTTGCCTTCGATCACAGCGTTAACACCCGAAATTTGCAAGTATCTCCGGAGTCAATTCTTTTCTTTCTTGTCAATTTTTCTTATTTTCATACAAAAGAGACCTATTGTAGGCCTGGACTCCGTACCTGCGTCCCTCCGGTCGTCACGTCGCGGTGTCACGTTTCAAAAGCCGGCCTCCCTCCTTTTTCTGCTTTCAGGTCAATCTCTTTCTTACGCGGCAGGGATTGAAGATCTAGCGCTCAGCCCAAGGGAAAGTCTGTCCTCAAAATAAGAAGAAGTACAGGTTTACTCTCCTCGTACTGCCGAACTTGAAGTTGGCCTTCCATAGCTAATCCTACCAGCTACGTCCTCGTTTGTTGGATATATTTATTTTGGAGCACGGGACACCTTTTATCAATACCTCATTGTTAGCCTTCCCTTGTCAAACAAGATATCAAATCAGTTCCTCTTGAACGGCCATATCTTACATAATGTTCTGGCACTCTCAATTTCACCATAAGCCAGTCTCAGCGGTCTTAAATAAACTCCAATGTCGATTGCCATTGCACTAAAAAGCACGCGACAGGGGATCTTCGTCTTAAACTGATCCAATCAAATGATGTGTATCATATGTCCACCATGAAGTGAAATTTAGCTCCTTTCGAAGATTTCTCCATTTGCGGTAGGACTAATATTTATCCTCTGTCCACTGCCATCATCCCTGGATTGATGGAATCACGGTTAACGTAGATCCTGCGGATTTGTCTTATTTGTCCTCTTCTCCGAACAACTTAAACAGAACAATAATACCGGATTTTCACCAAACAAAATTCCCCGCTGCATACACACACACACATATATCATTTGCCTATCTGCCGATCCGTTATAGACATAACAGTGCGGGAGCAGATCTGAGGCTCTAGGGCACTACTGAGTTTTATGGGGTATTCTGCAACGATCAAAGACTGAGGGCAAAGATAGGCTAACGAAGTCTTGCTTCCATATGGGTCAATACGGACATCTTGTTGCTCCGTGTCAGCTCCGTGTCCCATGAAAGAATGCCTGGTACACTTTCAACAGTCCGAACAACTATCGTCACATAGTAACCATTGGAAATGTCAAGCGGAGAAGGTACGTATTGGGCACCACTAAAATAACCTTTCCTCGGATATAGAGACTCTTCAGGTTCCATAATGAATATTTTTGAGGTTCCGTAGGCGAGGCTTGGTAAGGAGGATAAGTGCGCTTAACAGTAGCTGATCCCCGAGTCCACTGGCAAGAACCTCGATAAACCTTTGAGTAGACCTCATTCCTTTTTCACTGACATTACATTGGTATTGGCACACGGTCATCTTTCTTTGTTCTCCATTTCGAAGGTCTCATTTTCGCCCCAGCCACCATGTCCGTGGAGGACGGAAGAGCCTACAATCCGCACAAAAAACCTTTATTATCGTGCGCGGAATGTCGAAGTAAGTACGATTCGAAACAACAATTTAACAGCCGATTTTCTGATTTGGTGATCCTCAGGGCTGAAGCTGAAGTGTAGTCGTGTCTGGCCATGCACGTCTTGTCAGGTGCGACCCCGACACTCCTCCGATCGGGAGCCTACACCCTCAGGCAGTCTGTACTGACCGTGGTCACTTTGCAGAAACGCGGATTATCGAATTTATGTCCTGATGGGGCGCTTGCAACAAAACCACGGTTAAAGTTAGTTGCGTCTTCAGTCCTATTCCGTCGTTGTTAATGTGCTCACCTGTCGTCGTCAACAGGCAAACGCAGACAGTTCCTCACCATGTCGTCGAGCATATCCAACTTCTCCAAGGGCGCATCAACCAGCTTGAACGTTCATTAGTTTCAGTCACTGGAAATGAGGCAGGCCTTCCACCACCTCCGTCTTTCCCATCTCAACCACCCGAGGACCGTCAAATGCCTTATCTCCAAAAGAAACTAATACGAAAAATGGCTTTGGAACGTTCACAAATGGAATCTGGTGATCCTTTGTCAATAGATACATCTGGAACTGGAACGTCGGCGTCAGAAGAGAGTGAGCTTGAAGAAGTGTCGGTTTCGTTGGGTACCCTAAAAATAGGCCCTGATGGTCGTTCTGTGTTTTTTGGCCCAACAGCCGTGACTGAGGTAAAAAAAAAAATTTAACTGATTGTGATTATATCAACCCATTACTAAATCCTTTTCAACAGGGCCTGTCTGTAGATGTATGGAGTACTGAAGTCTGGGTTTTCATCGCATGCTAATCACTATTTCAGGACGTCACTGATGGAGAAGGCCCATCTTCATCTTCGAATTTACTACGCACTCAACCTATCGACATTGTAGCCCTGGCCCAGTCCTTCCCGTTTGCCTCTGCGTCTGCCACCATTACGGCTCTACAAGAACGTGCTAAAACCCAACTTCCACCACTTGAGAGAGCCCGTGAACTATGTGCCACGTATTTTTCATATGCAAGCTTCGTGTCAGCATTATTCTAAAAGTTACTTTTTGAGGGAAGGATTGTCACTAAATAAGACTTTAGGATTGATACCATTCCGGAAAACGCATGCTTCGAAAGTCTTTTTCAGCGACTTTATGGGGTTATCAGGGTTGAAATGCGATCACCATCATCTCTTCCTCAAGAACTAATCACAGGTCCACAATGGCATCTTGTCCAATACGACGAACTCGCCCTGTTCTTCTGTATTCTAGCGCTCGGGGCTCTGATGGATTTGTCGATAGAGCCTTTTAATTCTGAAGCTGATTCATATTACAACATCTCCAGGGTTCTTATGACAACGGAGAATGTGCTTACCGAGCCCACAATTTGCTCCATACAGACCCTAGTACGTCAACTCTCTGACAAGGTCTTTTGGCTAATAATTGGGCAGTGTCTCGCCAGTTACTATGAAGGATTGCAAAGCCAGCGAAATAGTAGTCGTAATTGCTGGGCATTTATGATGCTCGCCAACAAAACTGCACACATTGTAAGTCATTCATCCATAAACGGCTCTCAAAAGTAATCCCTGACACCTGATAGATGGGGCTGCGTGAGTTTCGACTCTATTACTCTGACTCCCTTTTTACATTTTTTACCATGCGACTCAGATCGAGACCATAGTCTGCTCGGTTTAGAAGAGAGGGAAATGCAGAAACGACGGCTAGTTTTCTGGGAGGTGCATTCGATGGACATGATACAAGTGAGTATTGAGACTATATAATCTGCGTATTTTGATTAGTTGGATGATACTAGAGCCTTGCACTCGGACGCCCTATTTGCACTCCTCCAAATTATATGGACACCAATATGCCCATCGATACCCATGCAAAAGCGGACGCGACTGGGCAATCTGAAGAAAGCTGTAAGCCTATAAATCAGCGCTTCGAATACTCTCATAATTGATATATTCAGTCTATCGATGGAAATATCGCTTTGCTGCCCAAGTTTTGACTTTGGTTACTGACCATGTCCTACGAGTGAAGATACCGAATTATGCTGCTACCTTAGAAACAGATCGTCGGATCGGTCAATTTTCGTCAACATTTGGACGCACCCACACGAAGAATGCGACACCACTGGTGGCAGCGCAACTTCAAATGATGCTTGGAACGAGAGAAACATGTTTGCGTTTCTTCTTTGGGCCTTACAGGATTTGGCATCTGACTCGTTATTTTAACTGTAGGTATACTGTACATCCATCGTGGTTTTTTCGCACAGGCCATTTCTACAAACCCCGAAGCACCAGAACACGGAAAATATTCGAAATCTGTCTTACGTACATTTGAGGGGGCTTGCATTATTATTCAAGGGATGCAAACATTCGTGTCTTCTCATCCTAAGTTTGCTGCTCGAATTTGGTTCCGTGAGTATTTGATACTTTCATTGTGCCTAAAACTTCATTTTATCTCTTTAGTTTGGAACCACCTGCTGACTGCTACGGTGAGTTCAATTGTCTCTCAAACTATTATATCATTTGATAAGGACGAAGTTTGTTATGGCGTCAATTGCGATCCGAGCGACTCGCTGTTCATTATCTGCCACATCTTTCAAGCAACTAGAGGTTGTTGACCAGATTATCAAACAGACAACCATATTCGGTGGAAGGCCGAAATTCATGCAAGTCAGTTTTGTCACATCTATTTTAAAAGCATCGGTGAAACTAACTCTTTCCCTCAGCCCATAGTCCAATCATTGCGACAAAAGGCGTTAAATGCCCGTATGGAGGTTCAGACAGGATACTCCTCACAAGAAGCTTCCCCAAATAATAGAACAGAAGAGAACGATGAACTCGCCGTTATTGGTGGAAAGACTCGAGTTTTAGTAACGAGACAATCATCGGTTTCCCCTCGTTCCGGGAGTAATGGATCTACCGCATCGACGCCACCTCAAAGTCATATTCGACATGTCGAAACTATTCCCACTGTTGAGACTCGTCATCCAGATTTACGGCGAAATATGCAAGGCATCGAACCCTCACAGGATGTCCCTCTTTCGCATGCTGGAATTGTTAACGACCCTGGCGTGCCAGACCAGGCAATGCAATACGAGCAAACTTATCGAGAGTATCCAACATCTACTCATGTACCCTTGAATGGACAGGGCCAACCTTTATATTCCCCGTATAATTACCGTCAACACCCCCAATATAATATACCCTTATCCGATTCTCCTTCCCATTATCCTTATAACCATCCCGACTCGCAAATGCTAGTGCCTGGACGGGAAGTATATACTGCCACAAACGATCATTCATATCCCTCGCAGATCATTCATCCACAGGTACCGCTAGGAGATACGGGTAATTCGACGACTTCCCCAGAGCCTTCATCGGTCGAGGGGTCGGTTTATTTATGGCACGCTATGCTCCAAGATTTGGGGATTGGGAGCATGTAGTTGTTTGTACTGTATATGCTCCGTAGATGTATTTTATTTCCTGATTTTGATTTGCTTTTTGTACATGTACGGTTTCGTGATAATTCTTGTAATGTCGAAACGAAGTTGAACTGAAGTAGGCGAGAGTCTCATAAAATTTATTGACAGGAGTATTTGTGCCGCGAAAATATTAACTGTTGATGGCAATAATATAGATAGTGGAAGAATATGATGGGGCAATGGGCGCCGCAAAGAGCCTAGCTAGGTAGCAAAACGACTGTCACTTTAGCTCAATATTGTTCGTCCGAAGGAGGCAATACGTCGGCCAAGGAAGAGTCACCTAAGGCGACTCTTTCGAAGATCTTGTCCACAGTCGCATTGGTCAATCCTATCCTCCCAAGCACAGGGCCAGCAGCTTAGTGGATAGCAACAAACCTGACTCTCGATATCTAATCGACATCGCTGACCTAAATATTCAACGATGTCTTTGACAGCTTGGGTTCTTGCCCAACAACGGCCC
>Ga0157379_10000405_pt1 | contig 35017 bp, 27 predicted proteins | sample S25metaG_FD_121802 | JGI IMG/M metagenome (GOLD analysis project Ga0157379, IMG submission 121802) | Switchgrass rhizosphere microbial communities from Kellogg Biological Station, Michigan, USA - S2-5 metaG | ecosystem: Host-associated > Plants > Roots > Rhizosphere > Soil | place: USA... | reverse complement strand
TGCCGAAGGCCTTCATGTACGTCACCTTGGAGCCCGGGGACGGGAGCTCGACGAAGATCACGTCTCCCAGCTCTCCCTGCGCGTAGTCCGTCACGCCGACCACGGCCTCACCCCCCTCGACGCGAATCCACTCGTGCTCCTTCGTGTAGCGCAGCTCGCGCGGCACGTTCATCAAGGCCTCCTCGGTTTCGGCGAACGAACGGATCCGTGTTGATACATGGGTCGAGCGGTGACCTGGGCCGGGACGGCGTGGCCCCGCGTGATGACGTCGACGGTCTGGCCGGGCGCCGAGACCTCGCGCGCGAGGTAGGCCATCGCGACCGGGCGCCCGATCGAGATCCCCATCGAGCCGCTCGTGACCTTGCCGATGGACGCCTTGTCCTTGTCCACCTCCGCGCCGGCGCGCGCGATCTTGTCCCCGTCGAGGATCAGTCCCTGGAGCCGCCGCGACACGCCCAGCTCCTTGAACCGGCGGAGCGCTTCCGCGCCGATGAACTCCGACTTGTCCCATCGCACGGTCCACCCGAGCCCCGCCTCGAGCGGGTTCGTGGTCTCGTCGATGTCGTTTCCGTAGAGGCAGTAGCCCATCTCGAGACGCAGCGTGTCGCGCGCGCCGAGGCCGATCGGTTTGATCCCTTCGGGCTGGCCCGCTTCGAAGACGCGATCCCAGAGCGCGAGCGCGCGCGGCGCGCGGACGTAGATCTCGAACCCGTCCTCGCCGGTGTAGCCGGTGCGCGAGACGAGCGTCCAGTCGTCGCCGGTTCCGAATTCGAATCCCTCGTAAAAGGCGAGCGAGCGGACGCGATCGCCGTAGAGGCGCGCGACCACGTCCTCGGACTTCGGACCCTGCACCGCGAGCTGCGCCGTGTCCGCGTTCTCGTCGTGCACGGTCACGTCCGCGTGGGCGTGCTCCTGGATCCAGGCGAGGTCTTTGTCGAAGTTGGCGGCGTTCACGACGAGGAGCCGGTCATCGCCGAGGACGTAGACGAGGAGGTCGTCGATGATTCCGCCGCTCTCCAGGCACATCGGCGTGTAGACCACCTTGCCCGTCGGGAGCTGCTGCCCCGTCTCGTTGGTGACGAGCCGGTTCGCGAGGGCGATGGCGCCGCTTCCGGTCAGGCGGATCTCGCCCATGTGGGACACGTCGAAGACGCCGACGCCGGTCCGAACGGTCCGGTGCTCGGCCATGATGCCCTCGTACTGGATCGGCATCTCGTGCCCGGCAAAGGGGACCATCTTGGCCCCGAAGGCCACGTGGCGGGGGTAGAACGGAGTGCGCTTCAGCGCGGAGGCCGTTTCGAGCATCCTCTTTCCTTAGGGATAGATACGGCGTCGATCGAAGAGGGGCAACCTTAGCACATCCCTCGTGGATTTCAAACGGCGGCCTCGACCTTGAGCGCACCCCGGCCGGCCGCTTCGAGGGCCGGGCGCAGGGCCTCCCCCGTGTAGCTCCCCGGCGCTTGCGCCACGGTCTCCGGCGTGCCCTCGGCCACGACCCGACCACCCGCCTCACCCCCCTCGGGGCCCAGGTCGAGGATCCAGTCGGCCCGCTTGATCACGTCCAGGTTGTGCTCGATCACGACGACCGTGTTCCCCCGCTCCGTGAGCCGGTCGAGCACGTCGAGGAGGAAGCGCACGTCCTCGAAGTGGAGCCCGGTCGTCGGCTCGTCGAGGATGTAGAGCGTTCGTCCGGTCTCCACGCGCGACAGCTCGGTCGCGAGCTTCACGCGCTGGGCCTCGCCTCCCGAGAGCGTCGTCGCCGACTGCCCCAGGTGGATGTAGCCGAGACCCACGCCCGCGAGCGTCTCGAGCTTCCGGCGGATCGACGGAATCGGCCCGAGGAGCTCGAGCGCGTCGTCCACCGTCATCTCGAGCACGTCCGCGATCGACTTCCCCTTGTACGTGACCTCGAGCGTCTCTCGGTTGTAGCGCTTCCCTCGGCAGACGTCGCACACCACGTACACGTCGGGCAGGAAGTGCATCTCGATCTTCACGAGCCCGTCCCCCGCGCACGCCTCGCACCGTCCGCCCTTCACGTTGAAGCTGAATCGCCCCGGCTGGTAGCCGCGGACCTTGGCCTCGGGCACCTGCGCGAAGAGATCGCGGATGAGCCCGAACACGCCGGTGTAGGTCGCGGGATTGGATCGCGGGGTCCGCCCGATCGGCGACTGGTCGATGTCGATCACCTTGTCGATGGCGTCGCTTCCCGTGATCTTCTCGTGCGCTCCCGGCGCGTCGAGCGCTCCGTGCAGCTTTCGCGCGAGCGCGCGGTGGAGGATGTCGTTCACGAGCGTGCTCTTGCCCGAACCCGACACGCCCGTCACGCAGACCAGGGTGCCGAGCGGGAATCGCGCGCGGATGTTCTTGAGATTGTTCTGCCGCGCCCCGACGACCTCGATCCAGGAGCCGTTCCCGGGACGGCGCATCTCGGGCACGCGGATCTCGCGCGCGCCCGAGAGGTACTGCCCGGTGAGCGACTGCGGCGCCGCCTCGATGGCGGAGAGCGGCCCCTCGGCCACGAGATACCCGCCGCGCCGTCCCGCGCCCGGCCCGAGGTCCACGATGTGGTCCGCCGCTTCCATCGTCTCGCGGTCGTGCTCCACGACCAGCACCGAGTTGCCCAGGTTCCGGAGCGTGAGCAGCGTGTCGAGGAGCTTCCGGTTGTCGCGCGGATGGAGTCCGATGCTCGGCTCGTCGAGGATGTAGAGAACGCCGGTGAGCCTCGATCCGATCTGCGTGGCGAGCCGGATTCGCTGCGCCTCGCCTCCGGAGAGAGTGGAGGCCGCGCGGTCGAGCGTGAGGTATCCGACCCCCACGTTGAGGAGGAACTCGAGCCTCGAGCGAAGCTCCTTCACGATGGGGCCCGCGATCGATGCCTCGCGCGGACCGAGCGCGAGCTGGTCGAGCGAGCCGAGCGCCCCCTCGACGGAGCGGCCGACCCACGTCGCGATCGAGTCGCCGCCAACCTCGACCGCGAGGGACTCCGGCCTGAGCCGCGCGCCGCCGCAAGCCGGGCATGGCTTCTTCGCCATGCACCCTTCGATCTCGCGCCGGAGCGCGTCCGATTTGGTTTCCTTGTAGCGACGGAGCATCTCGGGGATGACGCCCTTGAAGCGCCCGTGGTGCTTCCAGACCTTCCCGCTCCGGAGCTTGAACTTGTAGTCGAGCTTCTCGTCCCCGAGCCCGTAGAGGATCGTCTTCTGCGCCACGGCGGGCAGCTTCCCGAAGGGCGTGTCGAAGGACACGTCGAGGTGCTTCGCGATGGCGCCGAGGATCCCCTTCGTCCAGGTCCCCTCGGGATCGCCCCAGAACGCGACGGCCCCTTCGCGGAGCGACTTCGTGCGGTCGGGCACCACCCGGTCGGGATCGATCTCGAGCGTCGTCCCGAGCCCGTCGCAGCTCTTGCACGCGCCATACGGGCTGTTGAACGAGAAGGACCGCGGCTGGAGCGGCTCGTAGGAGATCCCGCACGCGGGACAGACCGCGCTCGCGGAGAGGGTCTCCTCCTCGGCGTCCGCGCCGAGCACGAGCGCCATGCCGTCGGCGAGCCGGGTCGCGGTCTCCAGGGACTCGTGCAGGCGGCTCCGCCGCTCCGCGTCGGCGACCAGCCGGTCGACCACGATCTCGATCGTGTGCTTCTTCTTCTTGTCGAGCGCGATCTCGTCCTCCAGCTCGACGAACCTGCCGTCGATTCGGGCCCGGACGAAGCCGAGCTTCCGCCACTGCGCCATTTCCTTCCGGTACTCGCCCTTCCGCCCCTGAATGACCGGCGCGAGGATCTGGAGCCTCTGCCCCTGTCGCGTCGCGAGGAGGTGGTCGACCATCTCCTGGACGGTCTGGCTCCGGATCGGGCGGCCGCAGTCCACGCAGTGCTGGATGCCGATCCGGGCGAAGAAGAGGCGGAGGTAGTCGTAGATCTCGGTGACCGTGGCGACGGTCGACCGGGGATTGCTCCCCGCCGTCCGCTGCTCGATCGAGATCGCCGGCGAGAGCCCTTCGATCTGGTCCACGTCCGGCTTCTCCATCTGTCCCAGGAACTGCCGGGCGTAGGCGGAGAGGGACTCCACGTACCGCCTCTGGCCCTCGGCGTAGAGGGTGTCGAAGGCGAGGGAGGACTTGCCGGAACCGGAGACGCCGGTGAGCACGACGAGGGCGTTCCGGGGGATGTCGAGGTTCAGGTTCTTGAGGTTGTGCTCGCGCGCGCCGCGAACGCGGATCTCGTCCATGGGAGCCTGGAATCTTACCACACGCGCGGCGCGGACCCGCCGCGCGGATCACTCGTAACGGAGGGAGTCCACCGGGTCGAGGCGCGCCGCTTTCACGGCCGGGTACATGCCGAAGAAGAGTCCGATGGCGGTGGCCGATCCGAACGCGAGCAGGATACCCCAGATGGGCACGCCGAACGAGAAATGGGCGAGGAGGTTGACCAGCTTCCCCACGACGAGGCCGGCCAGGACGCCGATGACCCCTCCGGCGCCCGTCAGGGTCATCGCCTCCACCAGGAACTGCCAGAGAATGTCCCGCTCGCGCGCGCCGAGGGCTTTCCGCACGCCGATCTCGCGCGTCCGCTCGGTCACCGACACGAGCATGATGTTCATCACGCCGATGCCGCCCACCATGAGACCGATCGAGGAGATCACCACCATCACGAGGTAGAAGGCGCCGGTGATCTGGCCGTAGAGATCGACCAGCGACTTGTCGGTGAAGACGGCGAAGTTGTCCCCCTGGTTGTACTGGACCCTCCGCTGCCGCCGGAGGACGTCGGAGATCTGCTCCCGCGCGACGTCGATCATCTCCGGCGAGACCGGCTTCGCGTTCAGCACCATCTTGAGATTGGGCCCGAAGTCCTTCTCCAGCGTCGTGTGGGGGACCATGACGATCTCGTCCATGCTCATCCCCAGAAAATGTCCCCTCGGCTCCGCGACGCCGACCACCATGAAGGGCTGCGTGCCGATCGCGATCGTCCTGCCCACCGGATTCACGTGCGGGAACAGGGTCTCTACGTGGTCCACGCCCAGGATGCAGACGGCGGAACGGTGCTCCACCTCCGCCTCGGTGAACGCGCGCCCGTTGTCGACGGCATAATTGTTGGTCACCATGTAGTCGGGCGACGTCCCGATCACGATGGTCGGCCGGGTCTGGGTCTCGCCGTTTCGGAGGCGAAGCTCCGTGAAGTTGAGCGGCGCCACGGCGAGCACGGCCGGCGCATTGCGGCGGATGGCCTCGGCGTCCTCCGGCTTGAACCACTTCCGGCGCCGAAGGCTGTCCGGCATCTCCCCCACCCAGGCGCCGGGAGCGAAGGGGCGGATGTAGAGGACGTCGGTCCCGAGCGAGGCGAGCTGGGCCTTCATGCTCTGGTTCAGCCCCTCGATGATCGAGATCATCGCCATGATCGCGGTGATCCCGATGATCACGCCGAGCACCGTGAGGAACGAGCGGAGCTTGTTCTCGCGGAGCGCCTGGAACGCCATCCCGGCTCCCTCCCGGACGTCGATGGCCATCGGCTATTCCTGCCTCAGCGCGACGATCGGATCGAGTCGCGCCGCGCGGGTCGCGGGGTAGACGCCGAAGAAGAGTCCGACCACGGAGGCCACGCTCAGGCTGATCGCGACCGACCAGGGCTGGATCGTGGCCGGGAGGGGCGTGATGGTGCGGATGAGGAGCGCGATCGCCACCCCCGCGAGGACGCCCAGGAGGCCGCCGAAGAACGCGAGCACCACCGCCTCGCTCAGGAACTGGGACACGAGGTCCGACCGCTTCGCCCCCACCGCCTTACGGATGCCGATCTCGCGGGTCCGCTCCGTCACGGCGACGAGCATGATGTTCATGATCACGATACCGCCCACCACGAGCGAGATCGCCACGAGCCCGATCGTGCCCGCGAAGATGCCGCCGGTGAGGGTCTGGTAGAGCGCCATGTAGGTCTCTGCGGTCGAGAACGCGAAGTCGTCCGGGGCGCCGAGCGGAACGTGCCGCGCGGCGCGGAGCACGACCCGCGCCTCGTCCTCGAGATGGTCCAGCGTGACGCCCGGAGCGGCGCCGACGAGGATCGTCAGGGAGCGATGCTGGCCGTACATTTTCTCGAACTGGCCGAGCGGGACGACCACGAGGTTGTCCTGGCTCTGGCCGAGCACGTTGCCGCGCGCGACGAGCGTGCCCACGACGAGGAGCTCGTAGCCCGACACCTTGATCGACTGCCCGATCGGATCGATGCGCGGAAAGAGTGTTTCCGCCACCTCGGAACCGATCACGCAGACGGGACGGCGCCGCTGGAAGTCCATGTCCTCGAGCTCGCGCCCCTGGTCGGTCTCGTACTTTCCCACCGACGGGTAGCCCTCGGTGGTGCCGAGGATGCGGATGTTCTTGAGCTCGGTGCCGCGGTAGCGGACCGCCTTGTTCGCCTCCGCCTGCGCCACCACATGGGACGCCGTCTGCATGCGCGAGCCGAGCGCGTCGGCCTCGTAGGAGGTGAGATCCCGGCGCTTGGCCGCCTCGCGGTAGGCCTCGTCGTCGGTGATGAGGCCGAACTTGTCGATGTAGACGACGTTCAGGCCCTGGTCGAGGATCCGCTCGGAGACGTACTTGTTCACGCCGTCGATGATGGAGACGACCGCGATCACCGACATGACGGCAACGACGTTCCCGATGACCGTGAGCACCGTCCGGAGCTTGTGCGCGCGGAGCGCGCGGACGGCGATGCGAAGGTTTTCCCCGAGCGCGGCCCAGGCTTGGCGCCGGGACCGAAGGCGCGGGGTCACGCTCCCGGCGTCGCGCCCGCTTTGGCCACGGGCCGGTCGCTCTCGATCTTCCCGTCGCGGAGCCGGACGATGCGGTGCGCGCGCGCGGCGACGTCCTCCTCGTGCGTGACCAGGACGACCGTGTTCCCCTTGGCGTGGATCTCGTCCATCAAGGTGAGGATCTCGACGCCGGTGCGCGAGTCGAGATTCCCGGTGGGCTCGTCCGCGAGGACGAGGGAGGGATTGTTCACGAGAGCGCGCGCGATCGCGACGCGCTGCCTTTGCCCGCCCGAGAGCTCGTTCGGCCGGTGGTGCGTGCGATCGCCGAGACCGACCATGGCGAGCATCGCCTTGGCGCGCTCGCGACGTTCGGCCGCCGGCGTGCCGGAGTAGATGAGCGGCAGCTCCACGTTGTGGAGCGCGTCGGCTCGGGGCAGCAGGTTGAACGTCTGGAAGACGAACCCGATCTCCTGGTTCCGGATCCGCGCGAGCTCGTCGTCGTCGCGCTCCCGGATCTCGGTTCCCCGGAGCTTGTACGATCCGCTGGTCGGCGTGTCGAGGCAGCCCACGATGTTCATGAGGGTCGACTTGCCCGACCCGGACGGCCCCATGATCGCCACGTACTCGCCGGTCATGATCTTCAGATTCACGCCGTCGAGCGCGTTCACCTCGGTCGTGCCCATCTCGTAGGTCTTGCGGACGTCGGCGATGTCGATCAGGACGCCGTTCGAGCTCACTGCGACTCCTTTCCCTTCGCCTTCTTCGGCTCTTCGATCTTCACGCGCTGGCCTGGCTTGAGCGTGCGCAGCGTTTTGTGGGGCCCGATGATGACCTTCTCGCCGGGCTTGATCTCTCCCAGCACCTCGAAATCCGTGTCACTCGCGATCCCGGTCTTCACGCGGCGAAACTCCGCCTTGCCGTTCGCGATCACGAACACCCCGCGAATCTCCTCCTGCTTCACCCGCTCGCCCGTCGGCGTGGCCTTCTCCGCCGTGTCCGCCCGCGCGCCCCCGCGCTTCTTCTTCCCCGTCTCGGGGGGCTTCAGATCCTCGGGAGTGCGAATCACCACCGACTGGATCGGCACCGCGAGCACGCTGTCCCGTCGCGCCGTCCGGATCTCGACGTCGGCGGTCATGCCGGGACGCAAGGTGGGCGGCGGACTGTCGATGGTCACGTCGACCTTGAAGTTGGTCTCCTGCTCCTGCGTCTCCGCTCCCGTGATGAGGGGCGAATTGGCGATCTGGGTGACGTGCCCGATGAGGGAGGTGTCGGGGAGCGCGTCCACCTTCACGGTCGCTTCCTGTCCCAGGCGCACGGTCGCCACGTCCGTCTCGTCGACGTCCGCCTCGACCTTCATGCGGCTCAGGTCCGCCACCGTGAGGAGCACCGTGCCGGGATTGTTCATCGTCCCGATCACCGCGATCTCCCCACGCTCGATTGTGAGCTGGGTGACCGTCCCGTCGATGGGCGAGACGAAGCGCGTCTTCCGGAGACTATCGTGCGCCATCTGGAGCGACGACTGGAGCCGCCGCACGTCCTCACGTCCCGCTTCGACCCGCGACTGATCGGTGCTCGCCTGCGTTCGCGCCTGGTCCAGCTCCTCGGGCGAGACCAGGTTCTGGGCGGAGAGCGCTTCCTTGCGCTTCAGCACGGACTGCGACTGCGCCGCCGACGCTTCCGCCAGCCTGAGGTTGGAGCGAGCGGCGGCGATCGCGGCGGTGGCTTCGCCCACCTGGGCGCGATACTGCGCGTCGTCGATCTGAAGCAGGAACTGCCCCTTATGGACCGTATCGCCTTCCTTGATCGGAAGCGTGCGGACTTCGCCCGGCACGTTGGCGCTCAGCTTGACCTGGGTCTCGGGCTGCACGCGACCGGGAGCGCGCACCGTCGCCGTGACGGTGCCTTTCCGGACCTCCCCCGCCTGCACCGCGACCTTGCCCCCCGCCGAGCGATTCAGGTTCGCCACGATGATCACGAGGAGGAGGATCGCTCCCGCGACGATCAGGATGATCCGCGTCCGGCCCTTCATGAATGGGTCTCCAGGGTTGTCATCGCCGCTAGTACCGTTTCACCCCGGTGGTGAACTCGAGGTTCGCCTCCGCGATGCGCGCGTCCGCCACGGCCTCGATCAGCCGCTCGCGCGCGTTGGCCAGGTTCACCTCGGCGGTCAGGAGGTCGAGGTACGTTCCGGCACCCAGATCGTAGCGCCCTTTCGAGAATTTGTAGTCTTCCTCGGCGGAAGCCAGCCCTTCCCGCTCCACGTCGATCCGCTGCACCGCCTCGCGCAGCGTGAGCCACGCTTCCTGCACCTGCGCCGCCACGTCGAGCTCGCGCTGACGCCGCTGGGATTCGGCTTCGAGCAAGGCTCCCTTGGCGGTCCGGATGTCTCCCTCCGTCTGGAAGCCGGTGAAGATCGGGAGGGAGAGCTGGACCTGGCCCTGCCATTCCGTCGCATAGTGCTGCGTATCGACGCTCGAGGGTGCGCCTGGAATGGCCACGTCGATGTCCTCGATGGTCTGGTCCGCCTTCTGTCGAGACACTCCGAAGGATCCGGAAACAACCGGCAGCCGCTGCGTCTTCGCCCCGAAGACACCGGAATGGGCGGCCCGCTCCACGGCACGCGCGCTCTCCATGAGCGGGCGCGTGCCGACCGCCGCGTGGATCGCGTCCGCCGAGTCGGGCAGCACCACCTGATCATCGAGCGCCGCCTCCGGCACGATGCGAAGCGTCGGGTCCACCCCCACGATCTGCGCGAGACGCGCCGACTGGACGAGGACCTGGTTGTCCGCGCGGATGCGATCCACCTGGGTGTTCGCGCGCCGCGCGCGGGCCTTCAGGAGATCGCCCCGAGCCACCGTTCCGACCTGAAGGAGCGCCTCCGAGCGCTTCTCCTCATCGCGAGCCAGCTGCTCCGTCTGCGCGGCGACCTGGGCCAGGCGGACCGCCTTGAGGAGGTTGAAGTACTGCTGCTTCACCTGGAAGACGACCTGATTGCGGGTTTCCTGCTCGTCGTGCTCGGCGCCCGTGCGCAGATGGTCCAAGCGCTGTTTCGCACCAATGGCCGGTCCGCTCAGGATGTTCGAGGTCACGTCGGCCCGGAGCGCCCCCGTCTTGATGTTGGTCGCGAGTCCCGTGGCAAAGACGCTGCTGTCCGGATTGCCCGACGTCGGCGTCGGGATCGTCACGCCGACGAACGAGGATGTCTTGTCGGGAATGAAGTACGTGTACGAGGCGCCCGTCCTGAGCGACGGGATGATGCCGCTCCACGCGGATAGCGCCGAGCCGCTCGCCTGCTTGCTCCGCGCTTCGGCGGTGTGGATGTCGGCGTTGCTGTGGAGCGCCGTCTGGATGGCCTGGGCCAGACTCCACCGCTCGCCTGGAATCGTGATCGGCGCCACCAGCAGGCTCTCGACCGGGGTCGAGGGAGTGAAGTGGACCGTGTCGCCGACGGCCGGTGCGGTGGCCGCGGGCGGAGGCTGCGCGGCCGGGGTCGCGGGCCGTAGGAGCACGGCCGCGAGAACGAGCATCAGCGTCCCACTGTGCTTCCGGTTCATCCCATTCTCCTGGGTACGGTTGGATACGTTTGCGGGCGAGCCCTGGACCCTATACATACGTCGGCTGGAAGACGTTGGTTTCACGATGGTTCTGGTCAGCGCATGGCCGAGAGGATCAGACCGATGACGAACATGGGCAGGACCGCCATCAGTCCGAACGAGTACTTCTTCCTGGCGTAGACCGAGATCCCGAGCGCGACGATCGCCGTGCTCCAGAGGATGAACGGATCCGTCGCGGCGTCGAGCAGTCGGCCGAGCGGTCCGATGTCGTCTCCGAACAGGTTGCCGAGCCCGAGCCGGATGTCGAGTGTGCCCTTGTTCCAGGCGATCCCGGTCCGGATCGCCTGATCCAGGAGACCGATGGCGGCGCCGTGCGCTTGAGCCGAGAGGTAGTGCCGGTACGTGATCGCGCCTCCCATCATGAGATTCCCCATGAAGAAGGCGATTCCCGCGCCGAGCAGGATGATGAACGCCATCGTCACGAGGCCGCCCACGCCGACGATCACCGGCGCGGCGGGAGACTCGAAGAACGTTCGCATATGCTCGATCTGCTCGGGCGACGCCCCCTTCGCCTCCTGCTTGGCAACGGCATCGTTGGCGACGGCTCCCGATTGGAGCACGAGCATCGAGAACGCGATCTGGGCCGCGACGACCAGAGCGAGCGGCAGCCAGTAGCGCGGATGGGGCCGCATCGCCTCGAACGTCTCGCGCGGCCGGACGAACACGCCGGCCACGGCTCCGAGCGGGGACGGTTCCGGCAGTTCGGATTGAACGGTCGCCACCTCGGTCATGTCACTCCTCTCCGTCGTCGAGGACGCGGTTGGGATGGAACGGGAACGGGATCGCGACGGCGCACGCTCGAAGCGTGTCCCTCCGGCGTCCCGGCTCGAGCTCGAATGGGTCGACCGCGTCCATGGCCGCGCGGATCAACGCGCACGCCACCTAGGCGCGTTGGATAGGTCCAGCCCTGCCGAGGTTGACGTGGAGCACCACGGTCCCTCGATGCGGGTCTCGATCGAATCGACATGGTGGAGAGCTCGCGGCGCGGTGTCGCGAGCCAAGGTAGCGGAGATCACGCTCGGGCGACCGGGGCCCGACGCGCGCGCGGCCCACGCGGGGCGGCCAGAACGAGTGCGGGGAGGACCTCCACAAAACGCCGGAACATGTTCGCAATACGCAGCTTGGACGAACGCGACATGAAGCGACCAGCCTAGGCCCCGTGTCGCGCACTGTCAAGCGGTGAGCGCCGGACGCTCGAGACGGCTGCGACGGGCACCGGCAGCCCCGCCGCGCGGCCGTCACGGCCTACAGGTGGAACCGGAACGGCACCTCGATCCACACCGCCACCGGCTGGCGTCCGGCCATCGCGGGACGGAACGTCCAGCGGTAGAGGGCCTCCTCGGCGCTCTCCGACAACCCGGGAATCCCCCGCCGCACCGTGACCCGCCGCACGCGTCCGTCCGTGCCGACAAGGGCGTGGAGCACGACGCGGCCCTCGATGCCGTTCTCCCGCGCCCACTCGGGGTAGACAGGGTCCGGCTTGACGATCGCCTCGGGCGGCTTGTCGAAGGCGACGAACGCGTCTGCGCGGGGATCGGTGTCGATCATGGCCGCTGCGTGCTCCGGCCCGTCGTTCCCCGTGGACGGCCCCGATCCCTGCGGTTCTCCGTACCGAGGAATTCCCGTTGGAACATCGATCTTCGGCAGCACGATGTCCGGTGCATCCACTTTCCGCGTCGGCATGTAGATGCCCCGCTTCGGCTGGGTGATCCAGGACCCTGGCATTTCGGGCGGCGGGACATGATCGATCGTCGGAGGCAGCACGTGGACCTGGCCGCTCGTGAGGATGATCTCCTCCCCCGCGCGCTGAGCCTGGACCCACAGGATGCATGCGAGCGCGCTCAGGTGGACCAGGGCGGAGATCGCCAGTCCTCGGCTGACGTTCTGGCGGGACGTGCCACGGACGGGTTCAGGTGCTTCGAGCGTGTTCCAGCCAGAGGGTGGGACGGCCATCGCATTCATGCGCGCCGACCTTTCGATCCCGGCACCGTCCCGCGCGGCGCGGAACGTTCACCTGAGGGGGACTCAAACAAAACGCGGCGGTCCCGGAGGGGGGCCGCCGCTTGGTTTGAATGTACCGAAGTCGAACGAGCGCTAGAAGTGGAAATCCATCGGGACTTCCACCCAGACCGCGATCGGCTTGTTGTTGCTCAGGGCGGGCTTGAAGACCCACTTCTTCACCGCCTCGACCGCAGCCGCGTCGAGCCCGGTGACGCCCTTGATGACCTTGACGTTCTTCACGCGTCCGTCCTTGCCAACGAGAACGTGAAGCGTGACCTTTCCGGTGATGCCGGCATCGCGCGCGAACTCCGGGTACGCGGGAGGCGGCGCCGTGACCGGCGTGGGCTCATCCTCGTAGTACACGAACTCGCCTTCGCTCGGCAGATCGTCGCCCGATGCGATGACGAGCGAGTCCTTACCCGATCCGCTGCCCATGCCCACCGGGGCCAGACTCGCCGCGATCTCCTGCTGCGTCATGATGGTCTGCTCGGGCGCCATGGCGTCCGGAACCGGAACCGGCACACCGATCGTCGGCTTCACGATCTCGGTGTTGACCGGGATCACGGGCGGCGGCGGCGCGTCCGAGAGGGGCGGCGGCGGCGGCAGCGTCTGCATCTTGATGACGCGCCCCGTGTACGCCGCCTCGTCAGGCGGATGGTAGAGCTGCGATGCCAGGTAGATTCCAATGAGGCCAAGATGGATGGCGGCCGAGACGATCAGCGCCTTGCGGAGGAACTTCCGCGAGTTCGCCTTGAGATCCTGCGCTCCGATCGGAACGCGATCGAGCGTGTTCGTGAGATCGGGAGTAGTGACGGCGGCGGTGGCGCTCACAGCGTCTCCACCTCCTTCTTCTCCGCCGGCGTCAGCGGCGCGAGCGAGAACCGGTTCAGCTCGGCGAACTGCAGCTGGTCAATGATGTTGACCATGTACTTGTACTTGGTCTGCCGGTCGATCTTCACGAGCACGACCAGCTTCGGATTCTTTTTGCCTTCCGCCGCGAAGATCGACTCGAGCTTGTCGAACGGCGCCTCCACCGGGGGATTCTTGCCCAAGAACCAAAATGTGCGCACCCCGCGGGTCGTGTCCGCCGGCGCGATGACGCGCAGCGTGAGCACGTTCGACTCGGCGATCTCCACCTTCGCGTTGGGATCCGGCGGGAGATTGATCTCGAGCGCCTGCGGCTTCCGGAACACGGTCGTACACATGAAGAAGATGAGGAGCAGGAACGCGACGTCCACCATCGGCGTCATGTCGATCTTCACGCCGATACGCTTGGGGGCGCGCTTCCGCATCCCTCCTTTTTTCTTTTTTACACCAGCTTCTGGGGTGTCTACCGCACCCATGTCACTCGACTCCTTTGGAGGCGCGCTCCTAGTGGAGCGCGGACTTCTTGCTGGCCACCAGCTCGGTGACGAGGCTGAACGTGATCGTATTGGTCTTCTGCATCACCGCCATGACGTCTTCCATCATGCCGTACTGGGACTCCTTGTCGGCCTTGATGGCGACGCGCAGCCGGGGATTCTTCCGCCGCTGCTCGAGCACGAGCGTTTCCAGATTCGGGATGTCCGTCTCTTCCTGGGGGTTCTTCCCCACCTGCCAGAAAAGGCGGCTGTCCTTCGAGATTCCGAGGACGAGGACGTCCGACTCCGGGACCTTGAGGTTGGAGTGGCTGTCCGGCAGCACGATCGGCACCTTCTGCGGCGGGTCGAACTGCGACGTGGACATGAAGAAGATCAGGAGCAGGAAGGCCACGTCGACCATGGGCGTCATGTCCATCTTGATACCCACCCGCTTCATCTTTTTTGCGGCCATGTTACTTCGTCGCTTCCTTCAGAGAGATGACTTCGACGACCTCGAGGGTCGCCTCGTCCATCATGTAGTTGAAGTTGTCGATCATGGTCACGAACACGTTGTAGAGCACGATCGAGAAGATGGCCACGAAGAGGCCGCCAGCGGTATTGATGAGCGCTTCCGAGATACCGACAGCGAGCTTCACCGCGTCCACCGAGCCGGAGTGACCGAGCGCCGCGAACGACCGGATCATTCCGATCACCGTCCCGAGGAGACCGACCATCGTCGCGATCGAGGCGATCGTCGCGAGCGCGATCAGGTTCCGCTCGAGGAGCGGCACCTCGAGCATGTTCGCCTCTTCCATCGCCTTCTGCACTTCCCCGACCTTGTCCTTGCGATCGATCTGCGCGGTGCGGACGACCTGGTAGCGGTCGAGGCCGGCTCGGAGCACGTTGGCGAGCGAGCCGCGCTGCTTGGAGCAGAGATCCGCGGCGCCCTCGATGTCGTTCGCGTCGATCTTCTTGCGGACCGCGCGCATGAACGCGGGGATGGAATCCTTGCCGCGCGCGCGGGAGATGGTGAAGAGGCGCTCGAAGACCAGCGTCACCGACATGATCGAGAGCATGATGAGGAGCGCCACCAGCGGTCCGCCCGACTTGATGTACTCGGGCAGGAACATGTAGACGACGATGGCGATGGTGAGGGCCGCGACGGCCACAATGGTGATGAACAAACCTTGTCTCACTGCGACTTCCTCCTGGTTCGAACCGTGCGTTCCGCTCGTTCGAGCGATGCGATGGGGTGACCCTCTCCGGTCCGGCCCCGGAGTGTGGATCGTGGCTGGCCGCCTAGCATACGCCAGGGGCCCGGGACCGGCAACCCTCTGTTACTTGAAGCTGGCCAACGCTTGAGCCTCCGTGTCGTACACGTCGAACACCAAGGATAGCTTGGTGACCACGAAGATGTTCTGGATCTTCTTGTCCACGGCGCAGAGCTTCATCTGCGCGTCCCGCTTGGCGTAGCTCGAGTGTCCGGCGATGAGAACGCCCAGGGACACCGAGTTCAGGAACGTCGTCTGGCCAAGGTTCACGAGGAGCTTCCGGTTCCCCGCCTCGCCCAGCTCCTTGATCTTGCTCTGAAGCTCGTCCGTCTCCTTCCCACCCAGGAGCATCCCCTTCGGCGTGAGAATCGTCACGTCACTCGAGGTACGGACATCCAAGCTCATCGTGCCTCCCCGTTGCGCGGCGGACGCCGCTCTTTAACTTGCTACTTCTTCGCCGAGGCTCCACCCGCTGCTTTGGAGGCCGCCTTGCGCTCTTCGTACTGCCGGATGAGCTCGAGTCCCCGCGACGCTTCGCGGTTGTTCGGATCGATCTCGATGGCCTTGTTGTACTCGACCTTCGCTGCCGGGAGATTGCTGCACTTCACGTTCGCCTGGGCCAGCCAGATGTGCCCCTGCACGTGCTGGTCGTCGACGTCGGCCGCCTTCTTCAGGTAATCGGTGGCGTCGGTGCACTGGTCCATGAGCAGGAGTGCCAAGCCGGCGCCGCGGAGCGCATCCGCATTCTTCGGATCGAGCGCGGCCGCGTCGCGGAAGGTCTGAAGCGCGCCCGGCAGCGAGTCGGGCTCCATCTGGAGCATCGTCTGCCCGATCCACACCATGGTCCGCGACTCCGGCTTCACCGCGAGCGCGCGGTGCAGGTAGGAGATCGCCTCCGGCCGCTGCTGGAGCTGGAGCTTGGCCAGGCCGATGTTGAGGAGCGCCGGGAGGAAATTGGGGTCCACCGCGAGGGCCTTCTCGAAGTACGGAACCGATGACGCGAAGTCCTGCTTCGCGAAGAAGAGATAACCGAGGTTGAAGTACGCGTTCATCCGGTACGTCGAGTCCTGGGCGGCCGCCTTGTTCAAGTGGACCACCGCGTTGGCCGAATCTCCCAGCTGCGCGTAGAGGGATCCGATCCGGTTCTCTTCCTCCGCCGTGAGCGAATCGGCGGTATTCGCGTAGCGGTCGCAGTAGAACACCGCGCTGTCGCGCCCCGCGTCCCCCTGCTCGGAGTAGAGCTTGCAGAGGGAGCCCAGCACGGACGGCACGTCCGGCTTCATCGAGTTCGCCGTCGACAGCGCACCCACGGCCCCCATCTTGTCATTCGGATCCCGCGAGTTGGCGAGCGCCTGCCCCAGCTCCAGGTAACCCTGGTAATCGTCGGGCTTGAGTCCTGTGTACACCTGGAACTGGTCCGCCGCGTCCTTGTACCGCTTGCCGCGATAGTAGAGCCGGCCGGCCTCGAGATAGGCGGGGGCGAAGGTCGAGTCCTGCTGGGTCGCGTCGATGAACGCCTTGAGCCCGGAGTTGAACTCGTTCATCCCGACCAGCGACATTCCATAGCGGTAGTGCGTCTCGGGATTCTTGGGATCCAGCTGGATCGCCTGCGCGTATTCCGGCGCCGCGAGGACCGGGATCTTCTTACGATCGTAGAATCCGCCGAAGTCGAGCCGCACCCTGAGATTGTTCGGGTCCGTCTCGCGCGCCCGGATGAAGAGCTCCTCGGCCTGCTTCAGCTCACCCTTGCCTTCCAGCGCGAGCGCGGTGCCCGCGAGGAAGAGCGCGCGCCCCTGTTTGAGGAGCGTGCCCTTCCGCATGATCCGCTCGGCATCGTCGTATTTCTTGTCCTCGAGGTAGGCGGTTCCGAGCGCGTAGAGCGCTGGCGCATCCTTGGGGTCCTGCTTCACCGCGGCGTCGAGCTTGGCGGTGCCTTCTTCCTTCTTTCCCTGCTTGCGAAGGAGCTTCCCGTATCCGGTCAGAGCCTCCACGTACTTCGGGTTGATGCGGAGCGCGGTCTGGTACTCCACCGCGGCGCTGTCCGGCTCGTTCATGCGCTCGAGCGCGGAGGCGATGAAGTAGTGCGGCTTGAAGCCGCTCGGATCCAGCTTCTGCGCACGGCTGAAGAGATCCAGGGCTTCAGCGGTCTTCCCGTCGCGGAGGAGCTGGACGCCCTGCTTGATCATGTCGCCGGACGTGAGGGCAAAGGAGAGGGACGCGACTCCGGCCAGGGCCAGAAACGCGAGGGAGATGACGATGCGGGTGACGAGCTTCACTGGGCCTCCTCTGCCGTACGAACGATCCGGATGGGAACGGTGGCTGGTGCATAGCCATGGCGCGCGACGATCTGCTGACCGTCGATTCCGGAGACGAAATTGACGAAGTCGCCGGCCGTTTCGGCCGGCTGGGCCGGCGTCGCGATCGAGATCGCGCGCAGGAGCGGATAGCGTTTCGTGAGCAAGGTCTCCCGGTCGAGCGCGACGTACGGAAGCCCGAGCGCCTGGGAGACACGGAGCAGCTTGACCTTGGCTCCGGCCGCTTCCGCGACCGGACGGGACACGCACGCGATCGCGTTCCGCCGCGTGGCCACGACCTCGACCACCTCTTCCTCCGACGGCGGAGCGTAGATGGTGGACGCGTACGGGCGGTCGTTGAGGAGCGTCTGGCCGATGTATCCGTAGATGCCGAGCCGGGGTCCCGAGGTGAGCGCGATGAGATCGCCGCCCGCCTTCCAGCCGAGCGGCGCCCAGGCGGTGATGTGCCCCGCGTAGATCGAGCCCAGCTCCGTCTTCGAGATCTGCTCGATCGGCGACGCCGGATTCACGATCACCGCGACCGCGTCCCAGGCGATGGGAAACGCCTGGAGGCCGTCCCGCTTCATGGCGGCCTCAGCTTCCGGATCGGTCAGATCCCGCAGCAAGAGAGACATCGAAACCTCTCCATTCACCAGTTGCTCCATGCCCTCCGCCGATCCGTTGGCCGTGAGCTGAATGGAGTCGGCGTCGGGATAGCGATCGCGAAAGTCCAGGATCTCCGCCCGCAAGAGTGGAGCCATGTATTCGGCACCCGCCAGCTTGAGCGGTCCGGGATGGACGTTGCGAGGGGGGGATGGCGACGAGCAAGAGGCCAGGGCGGCGGCGACGAGCGCCGCTCCAGTAATCCGAGCGCCGTGCGCCCGGTGACGACCATGCACGAGCCCAGACTACCGGCCCCTGCCAAGCCTGTCAATCGTCGGCCCTTCCCCGCCTTGCTTCGCGTTCAACCTACCCTGCATACCCCGGATGACGGCAGTTAATTCCCCGTAACCAAAGGTGCCGAGCCGGCGTCCGCCGAGCGCAAAAACGCCACCCGGCAGGGTGGCCGCGCACGCCAGCGTCGAAGCGAGGGGGGAACGTAAACGACGGTGGGCGAGGCGTCAACGGGAAACCGCCTCGCGAGGAGGGGCCGGGCTCAGCGAAGCAGGGTGATCTTCCTCGAGGAGGAGCCGCGAACCGACTCGAGCCGGACCAGGTAGACGCCGCTCCCCATCGACCGGCCCGCCCCATCCGTGCCGTCCCAGACCGCCCGGCGGGCCGCGCCTAACCCGTCGTCAAAGCCCTGCGCCAGCACGGCCACCCGCCGTCCGGCGAGGTCGTAGACGGCGAGCCGGTAACGTCCCGGAAGCCCGGCCCCGAGGGAGAACGGGATCTGGGTCCTCGGATTGAACGGGTTCGGCGCATTCGATCCAAGCCGGTCCACAGCGGGCGGAGCGGACTCCGCCACCGCGCTCAGCGTGGGGTCGAATCGCACGCGCGGGCCCCAGGAACCTCGCTGTCCCTCGGGGTCGATGCCCCGCACCTCGAACCAGGTCGGCGCGGAGGGAGCGGGATTGAGGTGCCATGTGCCGGGGGCGCCGGACAAGGCAGTCACGGTCTGCCCGGACTCGAGGGCCGTCGGTCCTACGTCGTCCAGGTAGACCCCTTCCCCGAAGGTCGCACCGTCGGTGGCGTACCGGAAGCGCACCAGCGGCTGCCCCGTACTCGGGAGCAGGAACGAAGCCCTCAGGAAAGCGCCGCCGCTCGACCCGGTGACGCCGTTTCCCTCGTTCGTGCCGTTGGGGTCGAACGTGGTCGTGTGGTTTCCGCGGAGCGAGAGCCAGGTCGCGCCGCCGTCGTAGGACGCGTCCGCGTACCAGTAGTCGTAGTCGAGCTCGGTGTCCCAGTAGGCCATCACCGCGAGGCTGTCTCCCGCGACGACGTCGGGGGCGTAGCGTGAGGTCAGGGTGCTCAGGCGCATGTTGCCCGTGCCGGAGTAGAAACTGCGCGCGCCGCTCGCATGGCGCGCGGTGCTCCACGAAAACCCGGTCGAATCCCACCGAGCCGTGCCCGATTCCGCGTCGTCGATCCCCTGCCCCAGCGATGCAATCCTGAGCACCTCCTCGGAGGTCACCGGGTTCACCGGATCGGGGGCGGGATAATTCCAGTAGAGGTCGACGGCGCCCGGCGGCGACGCCACGAACGTGGGCGCCCCCGCGCGAGCCGGAGGAACGATGCGTCGAGGCGCGTCCGCGTAGCGTAGGAGCGTGAGGACGGGTCCCCAGTTCTGCTCGCAGGTCGGTGGGATCGTGGCATCCGGGGGATCGAAGCCGCCCTGAGTATCCGTATTCATCTCGAACGTGAATCCGAAGACCTTGGGCCGCTGCGACGTGTCGCCGTACAGCCAATCGTCGAGCTCGCCGTTCGTGAGGTAGATCGCGCCGTTCTCGGGATTGCCCGCGCGGTAGCCGTTCTGCGTCGACACCGAGTCGCCGAAGGACTCGAACACGTACTGGTCCGGGGTGTTGAGGAGAGCGTAGCCCCAGGGGTATAGGAAGAGCTCGCCGTAGCTGTGGAACGAGGCCGAGATCGTGAAGTGGTGCGCGTTGACGAAATCGCGAAGCGCCGCCGTTTCGGGCTCGGAGAAGGCGGCGGTGCCTCGAAACACATCGGAGCCAGGCGTGGGGCTCGACCCGATGTTGTCCCATCCCCACCGGAAGCCGTAGTTCCGATTCAGGTCCACGCCGAACGATCCGTCGCTGTTCGGCCGGCGGTTCTTCCGCCACCAGCCGTCGGACTGCCCGCTGGTGTGGCTCTGCAGGTAGAAGTATCCGTCCGGATTCACGATCGGAACGATCCAGATGTCCCGCGTGTCCACGAGCTGGGTCAGGACCGGATCGACACCGTATCCGTCCAGGAGCCGCCGCATGACGTAGAGCGGAAGCTCGACGCTCATGAGCTCCCGAGCATGGTGGCAGCCCAGGATCAGGGCCTGGGGCTCTCCCTGGTCCACTCCGGCCTGGTCGGAGATCCGGATGGCGACGAGCGGCCGTCCCTCCAGGGAGAAGCCGATCGTATCGAGGACCGCGATCGACGGATACGCGGCGGCGTAGGATGCCATCTCCGCCATCGTCTCCGCGAGGTTGTGATACGCCCCGAAATTGGGATTGAGCGCGGCGGCCAGGTTGGAGGGGCCGGTGGCGAGCGGAACGGGGTTGTATCCGAGCGCACGCACCTGGTCGCGCTCGGCAGGGGTGAGCACGAAGTCGATGCTGGCTCCGGGACCGTGCCCCGCTGCGTCGAGCCCCAGCCGGAAGAGCGGCCGGGAGTCTCTCACGCCGGCGAGGTCGATTCGGTAGATGGCGCGGTCCGGGGTGGCGTGAAGCGGCGCGGCACCGAGCAGGAGCGGGACCGCGAGCGCGAAAATCAGGAGGAGTCGAGCAGGACGAGATGTCATGGGCACCGGTCGGCGCCCATCATTATATCACGCCGAGGCCGCGCCTGTCAGGGGCGAAGCCGGTTCAGGAGGCGCGGGAACGGAATCGCCTCCCTCAGGTGCTCGATGCCGCAGATCCAGGTGAGACAGCGCTCGATGCCCATGCCGAATCCGCTGTGCGGCACGGACCCGTAGCGCCTGAGATCGAGGTACCAGGAGAAGGCCTCCATCGGAAGCTGGTGCTCCTGGATGCGCGAGACAAGGGTGTCGTAGTCGTCCTCGCGCTGCCCTCCGCCAACGATCTCGCCGTAGCCTTCCGGCGCGAGAAGGTCGCAGGAGAGCGACAGGCGGTCGTCGGACGGATCGCGCTTCATGTAGAACGCCTTGATCGCGGCCGGGAAGCGATGCACGAAGAAGGGACGGTCGTACCCCTCGGTCAGCACCGTCTCGTCGGTCCCGCCGAAATCGCCCCCCCACTCGAACGGAAGCCCCTTCTCCTTGAGCCGCGCGGCCGCCTCGTCGTACGACAGGCGCGGGAAGGGAGCCTTCACCCGCTCGAGCGCCGTCACGTCCCGCTCCAGGATTTTGAGCTCGGGGCGGCGCTCCGCCAGCACGCGGGCGACGATGGCCTCGACGAAGCGCTCGATGAAGACCATGACGTCGTCGAGCGTCGCGTAGGCGATCTCGGGCTCCACCATCCAGAACTCGATCAGGTGGCGCCGCGTCTTCGACTTCTCCGCGCGGAACGTGGGGCCGAAGCAGTACGACTTGCCGAACGCGGCGGCGGTGGCCTCGTTGTAGAGCTGTCCGCTCTGCGTGAGGTAGGCCTTCTCGTCGAAGTACTGCGTCTCGAAGAGGGTGGTGGTCCCCTCGCAGGCGTTGGGCGTGAAGATGGGCGCGTCCGCGTTGATGAAGCCCTCGTCGTTCAGGAATCGGCGGCAGGCGTCGACGAGCGTGTGACGGATTCGGAGGATGGCGTGCTGGCGCTGCGAGCGGATCCAGAGGTGACGGTGATCGAGGAGGAACGGCGTGCCGTGCTCCTTCGGGGTGATGGGATAGTCCTGGCTCCCCGAGACCGCCTCGAGATCCTTCAGGGTCAGCTCCACCCCGCTGGGGGCGCGCTTGTCCTCGCGCACGGAACCCCGCACGCGGATGGCCGACTCCTGCCCGACCGCGCCGCAGCGCGTGAACACGTCCTCGGGCACGTCGGCCTTGGACGCGACGCACTGGACGACCCCGCTCCCGTCGCGTACCTGCAAGAACTCGAGTTTGCCGGAGGAGCGGCGGTTGTAGAGCCACCCCTCGATCATCACGTCCTGGCCGACATGCTGATTCAGGGACTCGATGCGGACGGTTTCGGACGACATGCGCGGGCTCTCCGGTCTCGGGTTGGGGTCGACGACGAGCAGCGAAGGATACTCCAGGGGACAATTTCCTTGACACCCCTTTCCTGCCGCGCCTAACGTGCGCGCGTGACGCGCCGAACGCATGGAGTGCGGTTCCGGAACGCGTGCGCGGGTCGTCGATCCGATCCGCTCGGCCTTCTCGCGTTCCTCCCGGCCGCTTGGTTCACGTTCACGATCGCCCTCGCGCCTCCTGCCTTCGCCGCTACCGACGCTTCCGCTCTCGCGACCGCGCTGGCCGACAAGCACGACGCGGGCATCGCGCGCGCGCTCGCTCCGGCGCAGGCCTGCTACCGCGAGGCGCTCGTGCAGGAGGCGGCCGGCAACACGACCGAGGCGCTGCGGCTCCTCGACGCCTCCTCGAGCTTCGATCCCGACTTCCCCGACGCCCATTTCACCACCGCGCGCATCGAGGCATTCCAGGCTCCCGACCGCGCGGTGAACGAGCTGAGCGAGGCGTTCCGGATCCTGGCCCGAAGCTATCCCTGGAAGCGCCACCTCCTCGCGAACGCGGCCACCGGCCTCGTGTTCGTCTGGATCGTGGGACTCCTGCTCGTGGTGGTCGGAATCACGCTCCGCCACCTGCCCCACCTGTTCCACGTGGTGCAGGAGCTTCTCGGGCGCCGCTCGACGGCAGCCGTGCGAGGCGCGGCCGCGGCCGTGACCCTTTCACCGCTCCTGTGGGGATTGGGCGTGGTGTCCACCGCGGCCGTGTACACCGGACTCCTCTCGTTCCGGCTGAGCAAGCGCGAGCTGGTCCTCGTGCTCCTCTTTCTTCTGTCGACGATGGGACTCGCGGCCGGCGTGGGCTTCGTCGCGCCGTGGGCCGGCGCTCCGACCCTGGACCGGCCCAGCCTGCTCGTCGACCGCGCGGTGAACGCGGGATACGATCCCGATCTCGCCGGCGCGCTCCTCGCGTGGGAGCACACCGATCCCCAGGAGCCGCTCTATCCCTTCGCGCTCGGCACGATCGCGCGCCGGACGGGTGATCTCGACCTCGCGGAGCGGCAGCTGACCCAGGCCGCGGTGCTGGCCCCGAAGTCGGCCTGGGTCCTCACCAACCTCGGCAACGTCTACTTCGCCCGCGAGGATTACGCGCGGGCGCGCCAGACGTACGAGGCGGCCGCGCAGGCCAACCCTTCGGCCGTCGAGCCGCACTACAACCTGGCGCAGGTCTACACGAAGCAGCTCATGTTCACCGAGGCGAGCCGCGAGCAGTCGAGCGCTTCCGCCATCGCGTTCGACCGCGTGCGCGACTTCAGCAAGTGGAGCGCGCCCCAGCTCAACCGCACCGTGATGGACGCGGTGCCGCCGGAGACGAGGCTCTGGCTCCTCGCCAAGGACCGCGCGTCCGAGGCCGGCACGTCGGCGCTCGCCGGGAACCCGTTCCTCATCGCGGTGACGCGGCTCTCGCCCCCGGCACCGTTCGGTCTCGTCTTCGTCCCGGGACTCTTCCTCATCTTCACCCTCGTGGGCCAGGTTCTCGGCCGGTCCCTCGCGACCTTGAACTGCAGCAACTGCCAGAAGATCATCTGCCGCCGCTGCGTGAAGCGGATGCAGCAGCGGGCCTTCTGCGACACCTGCTTCCGGTCGGTGAAGGATCTGAAGTCGACCGAGTTCACGCGGCTCCTGCTCACGCGTCAGGGCCGGAGCGCGGCGCGCCGCCGGACGTTCGGCCAGGCCATCCTCACCTTCGTCCTGCCGGGCGCGGGCCAGATCCTGCGCGGCGCAAGCCTCTCGGGGTTCGTCGCGATCCTCGTCATGACCGCGACCGCGACGCTCGTCATCGCGAACGGCAGCCTCGTGCCTTCGCTGGACGTGCTTCCCTTCGGGGGCCCCGGCCTCACCAAGCGCATTCCACTCATCCTCCTCTTCCTGATCACGTATGCCGCCACCGTGGCCCGCTACTTCGCCACGACGACGACGCGGGTTCCGGAGTTCGTCTCGCTCCCCGAGCGGGACGCCCGGGCTCCGCGCCGTCGCGACCGAGAAATCCGGAGATCCTGACATGGCCCTGCAAGGCAACCTGGACGACTTCAGCCTTCCCGAGATCCTTCAGCTCATCGCGGTCCAGCAGAAGTCCGGCGTGCTCAAGCTCACCGCCGGGGACGACGTTGCGGTCATCTTCTTCGAGGGGGGCAAGATCGTCTCGACGCGGGACCGGCGGAGGAACGCGAAGGATCCGCTCAAGCCCTTCCTCGTCAAGACCGGCCGGCTCACCGACGCCCAGATGAAGCAGATCGAAACCATCGAGGCCGAGAGCCGCCGCGAGCTGACCGACATCCTCCTGAGCGGGAACTACCTCTCGAGCGAGGAGCTCTCGCACCTCCTGGAGCACCAGATCCAGGACACGCTGCACCAGCTCCTGACCTGGAAATCGGGCTCGTATCATTTCTCGGGAGACGCGCGCACGGTGCCGAAATTCGCCGTCAACGTGCGGCTGAACACCGAGGGGCTCCTGATGGAGAGCATGCGGCGGATCGACGAGTCGCAGCGCTACAAGGAGACCTTCACGTCGCTCGCGATGGTCCTCCGCCCGAAGCCTCTGGCCACTCCGCCCAAGGAGATGACGCCGCAGGAGCAGCGCGTTCTCCCGCTCGTCGATGGCCTCCGTCCCCTCCGGGACGTGCTCTCGCAGTCGAAGCTCGTCGAGTTCGAGGCGCTCGAGGCCCTTCATCGCCTGCTCGAGCTGGGCGTGGTCGAGGTGTCCCTGACCGCGGCCCCGGCCAAGGTCACGCCGATCGCCCCCGACGTCACCACTCCGGCGCAGCCACCGTCGAACGCCCTCGTGGCGATCGCGATCGCGGTGGTGACCGTGGTCCTCTCCGCCGCGCTCGGCATCCTCGTCGCGCCGAGCCTCCTGCGGCGCGCGGACCTCGTGGCGATCGGCGCTCCCAAGGCGATGCCCGCGGAGATCGCCAACGTCGACGAGGCCTCCCGCATCACCCTGGCCCTCGAGACCTACCGGCGCGTTCGCGGCTCGTACCCGCACGATCTCGGCGTGCTCGCGCAGGAGGGCTTCATTCCGGCGTCGCTGGCTCGTTCCGGGAGCGAGCGGTACCGGTACGAGGGGCGCGGCTCGACGTACTCGCGCGTCTTGCGCTAAGCGGTCAGGCCGGGCTGGGGGCCGGGTGAGGTCTCGTCACCTCGCAGTCCGGCGTACTACCTCGAAGGTCACACCGATTTGGGGCGGCCGGACCGCGGTGGTTCCTCCGACCTCACCGCCCCCGAGCCCTACCTAGACTCCAAACGACCGCCCCCATGCACGTGCCCGCCGTACGCGCCTCATCGACGTCATTTGAGTGGAGGTGCCCGTAACCCGGGAGCGAAGCGACCGCCTAGCGCGGATCGATGAGGTAGGGCTGGGGGCCGGGTGAGGTCGGAGGAACCACCGCGGTCCGGCCGCCCCCAATCGGTGTGACCTTCGAGGTAGTACGCCGGACTGCGAGGTGACGAGACCTCACCGCCCCCGAGCCCGGCCCAGACCCCTCTACTCCCGCCCCATCACCGCGACCGCAGCCCGCGATACGTCCGTGGCTTCGATGGAGCGAAGACAGCCGTAGCCGATCGGGCACGTGCGTCGAAAGCACGGGGAGCACGGATAGGCCGCGTAGAGGTTGCGGACCCAAGGTGCGTCGGCGGAGGTCCACACAGGGCTCGTGGAGCCGAAGATGCCGACCGTCGGACGCTCCAGGGCTGCGGCCAGGTGCATCACCCCGGAGTCGTTGGAGAGGACGACGTCGGCTCCCGCGAGAATGCCGACGAGGGCCGAGAGATCCGTCGCGCCGGTGAGATCGTGGGTGTGTGCGGCGACGAGGGGCCGGATCGTGGCCTTCGCCACACCGGCGTCCTCGCGCGATCCTACGAGGACGATCGTGAGACCGTGGGCCGTCAGGTCCTGCGCCGCGCTCGCGAATCGCTCCGGGCCCCACTGCTTGGCGGGACCGTAGCTCGCGCCGGGGGCCACGACGGCGTACCTCGTGGCTCGCCCGAGGAGTGCCTTCCCTGCTTCCAGCTCGCGCTCGAGGGGCGCCAAGCGCGGGATCGCGGGACCCACGTCGAGCCCGGCCGCCTCCGCGAGCACTGCGTACTCGCGGGTCCGCGGCATGCTGCGCGCGGGGCCCGTTCGGCGGACGGCACGGGTGAGGAGGAGGTTGCGCCCCTCCGCCGCATATCCAATTCGCTCCGGCACGCCGCTGAGCCACGCGAGAATCGCGGACGACAGGGACTCCGTGAGGAGGAGCGCCGCGCGCGGCTTGAGACGGCGGATCGATGGTGCCGCCGCGAACCGGCTCGAGCGCGAGATGCCGACGTAGGGTGATCCTGGATAACGCGGCTCGACGAGGGCCCGGAAGGGCTCGGGGCCGGCGAAGACGGCGCCACGGCGAGCCGCGGCGTCCACCACGGGCCACGCCAGCACGAGGTCGCCGAGCCAGTTGGGAAGGCGGACGAGAAGCGGTGCTTCGGACGCGCGGCTCATCGAGCGCGCCTTTGAACCTGGGGAATCAGCGGATGATGCCGAGCTTCCGTCCGACGTCCTCGAGGATCGCGAGCGCTCGGTCCAGCTCCGCCTCGGTGTGCGTGGCGGTGACGATCGTCCGGAGCCGCGCGCGTCCCTTCGCGACGGTCGGGAAGCCGATCCCCTGCGCGAACAGGCCTCGCGCGAAGAGCTGGTCCGAGAAACGCATGGCGAGATCCGCCTCGCCGACGATGATGGGCGTGATCGGAGTCTCGCTGATCCCGGTGTCGAAGCCGAGGCGCGCGAGGCCCTCCTTGAAGCGCTTCGTGTTGGACCAGAGCCGCTCGATCCGTTCCGGCTCCTGCTCCAGCACGTCGAACGCGGCGAGGCAGGCCGCGGCCACGGCCGGCGGGTGCGAGGTGCTGAAGAGGAACGGCCGCGCGCGGTGGTACAGGTATTCGATCAAGGTCTTCGAGCCCGCGACATAGCCGCCCAGGACGCCGATCGCCTTCGAGAGCGTACCCACCTGGATGTCCACCTGGCCGTGGAGATCGAAGTGGTCGACGGTCCCCCGCCCCGCCTTGCCGAGCACTCCCGACGCGTGGGCGTCGTCCACCATCATGATCGCGCCGTGCGCGCGGGCGAGCGTCGCGATCTCGCGCATCGGGGCCACGTCTCCGTCCATGCTGAAGACGCCGTCCGTGATCACGAGCCGCCGCGGGAACGCGGTCGTCTCCTCGAGGAGCTTCTCGAGCGCCTTCACGTCGCGATGCGGGAACACCTTGATGGTCGCGCGGGAGAGCCGCGCACCGTCGATGATGCTCGCGTGGTTCAGCTCGTCGGAGATGATGAGATCGTCCTTGCCGAGAACGGCCGAGACCGTACCCGCGTTCGCCGCAAAGCCGCTCTGGAAGACCACCGCGGCCTCGGTCTTCTTGAAGACCGCGATCCGGCGCTCGAGCTCCATGTGGAGATCCATGGTGCCGGCGATGGTGCGCACCGAGCCCGAGCCCACACCGAGCTCCCGAACCGCGTCGAGCGCGGCTTCGCGAAGCTTGGGATGCGTCGTCAGCCCGAGGTAGTTGTTGGACGAGAGATTGATGACGTCCTTGTGATCGAAGCGGGCTTCGGCCTTCTGCTCGCCCTCGAGGATGCGGAGCGACCGGTAGAGGCCGTCGGCGCGGAGCTGCGCCATCGCGTCGTCGAGGAAGCCGAGCGGGTTCTTGGTCTCCGTGGCGCGGCTCACGGGTGGTCCCTCTGGAGCACGATCTTCCCCGCCTTGCCGGAGCGCTGGAGCTCCACGGCGCGGTCGAACTCGCTCCATCCCAGGGTGTGCGTGATCACGGGCCGGATGTCGAGCTTGCCCGAGAGGAGGAGCGCCTCCATCCGGAACCACGTGTCGTAGATCCAGCGGCCGTTGATTCCCTGCACCGTCGCGCCGCGGAAGATGATCTCCCGCGCCACGTCGATCTCGAGCGGCTTCGACGGAATGCCGAGGAGCGAGATGCGCCCGCCGTTCGCGAGCGCCTCGAACCCGTCGCGGAACGCGCCGGGGCTGCCGGACATCTCGAGCATCGCGTCCACGCCGCGACCGTCCGTCGCGTCGCGGATGGATGGAACCACGGCATCCTTTTCCACATTGAGGAGGAGGTCGGCTCCCATCCGCTCCGCGAGTCCGAGCCGCATCGGATTCTTGTCCACCGCGGCCACCCACGATGCGCCCGACGCCTTGAGCACGCCCACCGAGAAGCAGCCGATGGGGCCGCATCCGAACACGGCGAACCGAAGCCCCGCGACGGGACCCGCCAGCGCGCAGTGCACCGCGTTCCCGAGCGGATCGTGCACCGCCGCGATCTCCTCGGGAATGCTGGGGTGGAGCTTCCACACGTTCTGCTCGGGGATCACGACCAGGTCGGCGAACGCGCCCTGGCGATCCACGCCGAGGATCTGCACGTTCTCGCAGAGATGAGGGAGCCCGCGACGGCAGGCGTAGCAGAGTCCGCAGTAGATGTGCGTCTCCGCGGTGACGCGGTCGCCGGGCCGCACCAGCGTGACCTCGGATCCCACCGATTCCACGACCCCGGTGAACTCGTGTCCTGGAATGAGTGGGGGCTTGATGCGCGAGGCGGCCCAGTCGTCCCATTCGACGATGTGGAGATCGGTGCCGCAGATGGCGAACGCGGTGACGCGGACGCGGACGTCCTTCGGTCCGACCTTGGGAATGGGCGCCACGATCCGTGCGAGGCCCGGGGCGGGTCCCGGCTTCTGGATGGCCCACATCGTGTCCTGGCTCACATGCGGTTCCTTGGTCTGGACGGCCATGCGGCTCCTAGTCGAGGGTGGGAGGGGGTGCTTCTCAATGCCCGATTATGGGTTACGGGACCGCGGAATCAAGGGATTTCCCGGTGGCGGCAGCCCCACTCCCGCTAGTAGCCCCGCTCGCGATCCACCACGTGGAGCAGTGAGCGCCGCCTCTGATACCGAGCCCAGTTCGCGGCGAAGTCCCGCGCCAGCTCGACCACGGTGCCGGTGCCCGCCACGTGCGGCGTGATCCAGATCTCGTCGTGGCCGCGGAGCGGATGGTCCGGCGGGAGGGGCTCCTCGCGGAAGACATCGAGGATCGCGCGCCCGGGTCGACCCGCGCGGATCGCGTCGAGGAGCGCTGCTTCGTCGACGGTGGCGCCTCGCGAGATGCTCACGAACACGGCGCCCTGTTTCATCGATTCGAAGCGCTCCCGATTCCAGAACGATTCCGTGTCGCGCGTGTGCGGGAGAACGTTGACGACGACGTCGGTTTCGCCGATCAGCTCCGGCAGCCGCGACAGCTCGTGCACGTCCTGGCTCTCCTCGCTCGAGGTCACGGGACCGCGCCGGATCCCCTGCACGCTGAGTCCGAACGCGCGACCGCGCGACGCGATCGCGCTTCCGATGGCCCCATACCCCACCACGAGCATCGTGCGGCCGTGAATCGACCCCGGCACCCAGTGGCGCCAGGCGCGGTCCTGCATCTGGCGGATGGCGCGCGCCACCCCGAGCTCCTGCGCCAGCAGGTACGCGAAGACGTATTCGGCCATGCGCTCGGGGAAGTCGGCGACCGTGCGCGTGAGCCGGACGTCGCCGCGCCACTCGGGACGGCGGAACCATCCCTCCACCCCGGCCCATCCGCTATGGATCCATTCGAGGCTGGGGAGCGTGAGGACCCGGCCCGGCGGGGGCCCGGCACAGAACCAGACGTCCACGTCGTCGAGTTGGGAGTCTTCGGGATCCACCCACGGGAGCTCGTGGCCGACCGCCTCTTCCACCGCGGACCGAAGCGCCTCCGGACGCACGTCCGTGAGCAGGATGCGGCTCACGACGCGGCCACCGTCGCGAGGATCGGGCGAAGCACGTCGAGCGCGATCTCGGGCGTGAGCTGATTCATGCACGCGTGATGGCCGAGCGGACAGCGGTCCCGTCCATGAACGCCGCACGGGCGGCACGGGAGCGGGATCTCCGCGACCGCGTCGCGCGGTCCCTGGAGCGCGAAGCCGAAGGCGGGGACGGTGCTCCCGAAGAGTCCGACCGCCGGGACGCCGAGCGCCGGGCCGAGGTGGAGGATGCCGGAGTCGTTCGACACGATCGCCGCCGCATCGGCGGCGAGCGCGGCGAGCGCCCGGATGTCGAGCGTGACGGCCAGGTTCGCGTCGGGTCCCAGCAGCCGCAGAAGCTCCTGGTCCGGCTCGCCCGGCGACAGCGCGAATCGAGGCTCGAGCCCCCATTCCTCGCGGACCGCGGCCGCGAGCGAGACGAAGTGCTCGAGCGGCCAGCGTTTGGTCGCCCACCGGGCGCCCACGCCGTACACAACGAATGTCCCGGGCTGAAGAGTCTCACGCGCGTCGGAGGCCCGGGCGCGGTCCCGCGCGGAGATCGCGTTCCGCAGCCACGGCGTGAGCGGCGCGTCGGCCGGAAGTCCCGCGAGCGAGCGGTACGTGCGAAGGAGCGGCGGAAGCGGCCGCGTGGGGATCCACTTCGCGTGCACCATGAGCCGCCGCTTCAAGCCGTGCTTGGGCGCGCGCGCGACGTTCGGCGGCCGAACCCCATTCCGGAGAGCCGCGGAACGGAGATTGCCGTGGAGATCGATCATCGAATCGACGCGGGCGTCGCGCAGCGCCGCCGCCAGATCCGGAAGAGCGCCCCGCGCGATCACCGGCGTGGACGAGGGCGCGTCCCCGGCGGCGTCACCGGTGTTTTCGAGGAGCAGGAGTCCATCGACGTCGTGGTGCCCGTCGAGCACGGACGCGTAGCGCGCCTTCGTGATGAAGAGGACGCGCTCCCCCGGGTTCGCGCGCTTCAGGAACGACGGCACGTGCGCGGCGAGGAGCACGTCGCCCAGCGAGGAGAACCGGACGACCGCGGTGGTACGCGGCGTCATCGGCGGGTCAGCCCGCCCGGTTCTGCGCGACCAGCTGGTCGGCGAGGCGGAACTGGAGGCGGTGGAGCTTCTGGTAGAGGCCCGGCGTCGCGACCAGCTCCCGGTGCGTTCCCGTCTGGACGATGTGCCCCTTGTCGAGGACGAAAATCCGATCGGCGCGCTGGATGGTGGAGAGCCGGTGCGCGATCACGAAAACCGTGCGGCCCGCGAAGAGCGCGTCGAGCGCTTCCTGCACCAGGAGCTCCGACTGCGAGTCGAGGCTCGACGTGGCCTCGTCGAGGAGCAGGAGCGGCGGGTTCTTGAAGATCGCCCGCGCGATCGCGATGCGCTGGCGTTCGCCCCCCGAGAGGAGCACGCCGCGGTCTCCGATCGCCGTCTGGTAGCCCTCCGTCATGTCGAGGATGAAGCGTTCCGCGTTGGCGGCCCGCGCGGCCCGGCGGACCGCCTCCTCGTCCGCGTCGGTGACGCCGTACGCGATGTTGTTCCAGACGGTGTCGTTGAAGAGGATCGACTCCTGCGTCACGACCCCCATCATGCGGCGGTGGGACGCGAGGTCGTAATCGCGAAGATCCTTCCCGTCGAGCCGGATCGCTCCCTCCGTCGGGTCGTAGAAGCGCGCGACCAGATCCGCGAGGGTCGACTTCCCCGCTCCGCTCGGGCCGACGAGCGCCACGACCTCCCCGGCGCGCACCGTGAAGTTCACGTCGGAGAGGACGTCCCCGCCCTGGCCGTAACGGAACGAGACGTGGTCGAAGTCGATACCTTCGTGGATGCCCTGTGCCATGCGCGCCCCCGGACGGCTCACCACGGTCGGCTTGGTGTCGAGGAGGCGGAAGATGCGCACCGCGGCCGCGAGCCCTTCCTGGATGGTCGCGTTCACGTTGCTGAGCGACTTGAGCGGGCTCATGAGCTGGAGCATCGCGAAGAGGAAGATGAAGAACTGCTGCGGCTCCATGGAGCGCTGGAGCAGGATCTCGTTGCCTCCGTACCAGAGGACGAGCGTCGCCGCGAACACCCCGAGCGTCTCCGACAGAGGGCCCGCCAGGGCGCCGAGTCGGCGCTGCTTCACGAACGAGCGGAAGTACGCCTGCGCCACGCGCGCGAACTTCTGCTTCTCGAACTCCTCCATCGAGAACGCCTTCACCACGCGGATACCGGTGAGGGTCTCCTGGAGGATGGAGTTGAGATCGGCCATGCGCTCCTGCGTGATCGTGCTCCGGCGCCGGAGCTTCTTCCCCAGCCACACGATGAGGAAGACGGACGGCGGTACGACGAGGAACGAAACGAGCGCGAGCCGCCAGGAGGTCCAGAAGATCCAGAACAGACAGACCGTGAGGAGCAGGATGCTCTTCACGAAGTTGCTGAACCCGGCCGCGAGCGCCCCGCGCACGAGCGCGATGTCGTTGGTGAGACGCGAGAGGAGCGCTCCCGTCCGCCGCGAGTGGAAGAACGAGAGCGAGAGCTCGTGCAGATGGCCGTAGACCTCGTTCCGAAGGTCCCGCACCACGGCCTGCTCCACGTACACCGTGAGCACGCTTTGCAAATAGTCGAACACGTTCTTCAGGAAGAAGACGATGAGGAGGGTGAGACAGATCCGCGTGAGCGACCGGATGGGATTGCCCGTCAGGAAGAAGTGCTCGAACCAGGTCCGGAGGTCCTTCTTCCAGGCGCTCACGCGCGCGGGGATCCCGCTCTTCGCCTCCTCGTGCGGCGCCGGCGTCGCGTTCACGGCGGTCGAGTCCAGCCCGGCCATGGTGGCGAGCGGGGCCGGAATCATGGCCGGAGCCTGCGCGGCATGGCGTGGCGTGAAGAGGATCTTCACGAACGGGGAGATCATCCCGATCGAGATTCCGCTCGTGAGCGCGAAGCCCACCATGAGCGCCGCGGTGAGGAGGAGCTGGCCCCGGTACGGCTTCAGGTACTGCAGGAGGCGGAGCGAGGCGCTCCGCTGCTTGGATCGTCCCCTGCCCACGCGGGCTACTCGAGCTCCGAGCGCTTGCGGAAGCCGATCCGATCGAGCCAGTCGAAGTCACGCACGAAAGCCTCCTCGAAGTCGTACCCGCGGGCGAAGTCGCCCGGCTTGTCCTCGGGCGTCTTCCCGAGGAGGCCCTGCTCCACCATCTGAAAGACGATGGCTCCAAAGTCCTCGGTCTTGCCGATGCCCCACTGCTCGAGCACCGTCTTGGCGAGCGGGCCGAACCGCGCGATGGCGAGCTCCCGTGCCCCCTCGAGGACCTCCGTTCCGCTCACGTGGCGGATCTCACGCGCGCAACGCACCGCGTGATTCACCGCGTCGAGCGTGAACCGGTAGGCATTCGGGTGGTATTGCCCGTGCTTCAGGGCGAGATCGAGAATGGCGCTGTCTTGGTCGGTCATCATGTCAGCGGACGTCCTGACGGGTGAGCACCGTGTCGCGACGAAACTGGCGGTCGTTCGTGCGCGGATGGTCGACGTTGTAGTGGAGTCCGCGCGATTCGGTGCGCCGCCGGGCGCAGGCCACGATCAGGTCGGCCACGAGCCCGATGTTGCGAAGCTCGATCAGGTCCGCATCGAGCCGGTACCGCCAGTAATCACGTTCGGTTTGTTCCCGGAGCACGGCCACCATAGCGGCCGCCCGGGCCAGGCGCTCGTCGCTTCGGACGATGCCCATATAATCCCACATGACCCGCCGAAGCGCATCCCAATTGTGGTCGAAGATGACCTGTTCCTTCGGCTCCACCGCACCGTTCGTGCGCCACGCGGGAAGGCGCGGCAGCTCCGCGCGCGGATCGGCCGACACCTGGCGCAGGATCGCGCGCCCCGCCCGCCGCGAGAACACCATCGCCTCGAGGAGCGAGTTCGACGCGAGTCGATTCGCCCCGTGCACGCCGGTGCAGGCCACCTCGCCGCACGCGTAGAGCCCGTTCAGCTCCACCCGTCCGTCGAGATCGGTGACGATACCGCCGCACATGTAGTGGGCCGCGGGCACCACGGGGATCGGGTCCTTGAAGACGTCGTAGCCCAGCTCCTGCACGCGGCGCGTGATGTGCGGGAAGCGGCGCTCGAGGAGCCTCCGCCCGAGCCGCGCCATGTCGAGGAGCACGAACTTATCGCCGCGGCGCTTCATCTCGAAGTCGATCGCGCGCGCCACGATGTCGCGCGGCGCGAGCTCGCGCAGGCGATGGTAGCGCTGCATGAACGGCTTCCCGTCCGACGTGAGGAGCTTCGCCCCTTCCCCGCGCACCGCCTCTGAGATCAGGAAGGACTTCGCCTCCGGGTGATAGAGGCACGTGGGATGGAACTGCATGAACTCGAGATTCGCGACCGGCGCGCCGGCGCGGAAGCCCGCGGCGAGGCCGTCCCCCGTCGCGATGTCCGGGTTCGTGGTGTACGTGTAGACCTTGCCGCAGCCGCCGGTCGCGATCACGGTCGCGTTTGCGGCGACCACGTCGATCGATCCCGTCCTCCGGTCGAGCAGGTACGCCCCCCAGACCCGCTCCTTGGAGGGAGCGAGGCGGCGGCCGGCGACGTGCTTCGACTGGAGCACCAGATCGATCGCGATCGCGTTCTCGAGGATCGTGATCTTGGGGTGTGCGCGGGCCTGGGCGAGCAGCACGCGCTCGATCGCGTGGCCGGTGCGGTCCTTGGCGTGGACGATCCTCCGGCGCGAGTGCCCTCCCTCGCGGCCGAGCGCGAGCCGGTCGGGATCCGCCGCGTCCTTGTCGAAGCGGACGCCGAGCGAGACGAGGCGCATGACCTCGGTCGGCCCTTCCTCGACGAGCACGTGGACCGCCTCGGGATCGCAGAGTCCCGCGCCGCAGACGAGCGTGTCCCGCTCGTGCTTGGCGAACGCGTCGTCGTCCCCCAGCGCCGCCGCGACGCCCCCCTGAGCGTAGTTCGTGTTCGACTCGAGCGCGTCCACTTTGGTCGCGACGATGACCCGCGCGAACTGGGCGGCGTGGAGCGCCACGGTCAGACCGGCGATGCCGCTCCCCAGGACGAGGACGTCGGTCTCCGTCTGGCCGCGACTGGCTCGTTTGCGAGTGGTGGGTGTCATGTGGATCGGGTGGCC
>Ga0157379_10000402_pt1 | contig 35046 bp, 25 predicted proteins | sample S25metaG_FD_121802 | JGI IMG/M metagenome (GOLD analysis project Ga0157379, IMG submission 121802) | Switchgrass rhizosphere microbial communities from Kellogg Biological Station, Michigan, USA - S2-5 metaG | ecosystem: Host-associated > Plants > Roots > Rhizosphere > Soil | place: USA... | reverse complement strand
CTATGCCAAGACCTATCAGCAATGTCCGACCCATGCCGGCGGGCGCGACTGGCCCTTCGCTGCCTACAGTCCGCAAACCAATGTGATGTATGTGCAGCTGCAGAATCTCTGCGCCAACTACCGCGTGCGGGCCGACAATATCCCCAGCCAGCCCAAGGATCAGTACAACACCATTGGGCCGCAGGTTCATACCCCAGGCTCCACCAACATCGGGCGCATTGATGCCATTTCGGTGGAGACGGGCAACACCTTGTGGAGCTGGGAGACCCCGGGCTCCAACTATTCCCCCGTCCTCGCAACCGCCGGTGGCATCCTGTTCAATGGTTCGATGGACCGTTATCTGCGCGCCTTCGACCAGAGCGACGGCAAGGTGCTGTGGCAGACGCGGCTGGGCTCGCAGGTGTTCGGCGCGGCGGTAACCTACCGCGTTGCAGGGCGGCAATATATCGCGGTCGCGGCCGGCGGCGGTTTCAACAACGGACCCGTTCAGCTTCGTCCCGACCTGGACCAGCCCAGCGGTGGCAATATGGTCTATGTGTTCGCGCTGCCGCAGTGACGCATCGCCATTTGCCTTCGTGTTGACGCGCAGCTAGCTTCGCGGCCGTTTCAAAGCCGGCTGTTGCGTGATGAAAAAAATGTCAGGGGTGCTTGCTCCATTTTTGCTGTGCGGGGCCCCGCTGCTTGGCGCGTCCGCGCAAGCCGCGCCCGAAGATGTCATCGTCACCGCCACCCGTCTGGCGAATGAACAGGCCGGCAGCAATGTTTCCATCCTCGATGCCGACACCATCAGCGCGCGCAATCCCGGCAGTGTGGTGGATCTGTTGCGCGATCTTCCCAATGTTTATGTGCAACAGTCCGGCGGGCGCGGCAGCGTGGTGTCGCTGTTCACCCGCGGCGCCAAGCCCAATTTCACCCTGGTGCTGCTGGATGGGGTGAAGGCCAATGATCCCACCAACACCCGCGGCGGCTCCTATGATTTCTCCACCCTCGACCTGAACGACATCGAGCGCATCGAGTTTGTCCGGGGGCCTGCTTCCGCCATCTATGGCTCCGATGCGGTGGGCGGGGTGATCAATATCATCAGCCGCAAGGGCGGCGATGTGCCGGCGGCGGCCCTGACGGCGGAAGGCGGCAGCTTCGGCTATGTCCGCGTTGCCGGCCATGCCGGCGGTCCCATCGGCGGCGCGACCGCCAATCTGGGGCTCTCCTATACCGACAACGGCATGCCAGTGGACGGCAGCACGCTGAGAGGCACCAGCCTTGATGCCGCGCTGACCCTGCCGGAATTGGCGGGCACCAACATCAGCTTCAATGGGCGCTATGGCGGCACCATCGCCACATCCTTTCCCGATTCCAGCGGCGGTCCGCGCCTGTCGGTGCTGCGGACCCTGGATCATCGCGACATCCAGGAGGGCGTGTTCGGCGGCCATGCCGCGCGCGATCTTGCCGGCTGGTGGAACATGGCGCTGGACTATGGCTTCTACGACCGCAGCTCGAACGCCACCTCACCGGGCGTGGCACCCAGCGCCCAGACACCGTCCGGCATTCCCGCCAATGGTGACAATGCGCGTTTCACCCGCCAGCAAGTGACCTGGACCAACCGGCTGACGCCGTTGCCCGGACTGGATGCGGCGCTAGGCGTGGACATGCAGGCCGAACATGGCGTCGATGACGGCTATCTCATGTTTGGGCCTGCCAAACTCCCCACCCATTTTTCTGTGAACCGCACCCTGTGGGCCGGCTTTGTCGAGGCGCGCTATCAGGTCACGTCTGCGTTCACCCTGTCGGCCAGCGGCCGTTACGACGACAGCGGTGACGCCAGCCATTTCAGCCCGCAACTGCGCGCCGATTATGCGCTTGCCGATTGGGGCACGCAGTTTCAGCTGATGTGGGGCAAGGCCTACAAGCTTCCCAGCTTCTATGCCCTGGGCAATCCCATTGTAGGCGACCCCGCTTTGAAGCCGGAAGAGGCAGAGAATTTCGAAGGCGGCATCAGCCAGCGGCTGTGGGATTTCGGGCAATGGAAAGCGGAAGCCTTCGCCACCAACTACCGCGACCTGATCGATTTCCGCCCTGGTGTCGTGCCCAAGCTGGTCAATCTTTCCACCGTGCATGTGCGTGGTATCGAAACCTCGCTGGACCTTACATATCCAATCTTTGGTGGCACGCTGACGGCGACACCGCGCATCTCCTATACCAATGCGCGCAATCAACTGACCGGTGCGGCCTTGCGCGATGTTCCCAGTTGGCTGGCGGGAGGGACGCTGATCTGGAAACCTGTCCCCGACTGGAATGTCAGTTTCGATGTCAATCATGTCGGCAGCCTGGTCGACAATGCCGTGCCGACCGGCGACGTGACCCTTCCCGGCCATACGCGTGCCGACCTGGCGGTGGAATACAAAGTGCTGCCCGATCTGGCATTGCATCTGGGCGTGGATAATGTCTTCGACCAGCATTACGAGGATGTGGTCGGTTTCCCCACGCCGGGCGCGATTGTCAGAGGCGGCATCAGCGCCTCGCTCTAGTTCACCGCACGGTGCCCGGTCAGCCGGCCCAGCAGCTTGAAGGCGTAGAGCATGACGCGGCCGCGCACCGGTTTGGTGGGGCCGGTGGCATCAGGTAGGCCGAACACCCCCAACTGATGAATCGCGGCATCGTCTCCCTCATCGGGATGCAGGGCGATCCAGTACAGAATCTTGGGCAGGTCGCGCGGCGGGATCACCGCCTGCAAGCGCGCGAACACCAGGCGGGGCACAAAGCGTTCCACCTGTTCCATCTGCAAGATGTCGGGCACGGCGGCAATCGCCAGCAGATTGCGGGCACGCTGCACCGGGTCATCGACATTGCCGGGCGGCCAGGTGGGCAGGGCGTCGCGGATTCTGTCCATCTGCGGCAGGATCGCCGGATCGGGCTCTTCGTCGCTGCGAGAGATGGGTGAAACAATATCTTCATCCGGCGGCAGGCGGTCGAAGGCGATGGCATCGATATCGGCCTGGGTCACATCCCGCCAGGACCAGTTCGACGATGCGGCGGCCGCCCTCACGACATAGTCTTTCGCTGTCCCCACATCGCGCGTGTCCTGTGCCAGGCCGATAGTAACGGGTCCCCGCATCTCCGCCATCATCCCCACCGCCAGCCACATGCCCAGCGCGACGGCAAGCCATCCGCGCCGGGGCGCCAGCGCCTTGTCCCAGCGGAACATGGCGGTCGCGGCGATGGCACTGGCAATGGCCATCAGAAGCAAGGCCAGAAGGTCAAAGCCGGCATTGCCGTTGCCGGTGGCCGAGCGCTGCATCGCCTCCACGGCATAGCGCCCGGGCAGGAAGGCCGAGATATGCTGCGCCCAGGCGGGCAGGCTCTCCAGCCGCACGGCCACGCCGCCGATCATCAGCATGGGCAGGAAGATGCACTGGCCCAGCGCCTGCACCGCCGGCACATTGTCCACCAGCATGGCAATCACCATGCCGAAGGCGAGAAAGGCGGCGGAGGCGGCGGTGAAGGCGATGAAAAGCCCGGCCGGATGGGTGGGCACAGGCAAGCCGAAGGCGAACGCCAGCGCCAGCTGCAGCAACGCCGCGGTCACCAGCAAAACCGCCCGCGCCAGCAGGATGGCGGCGACGAATATCCAGCGGTCCACCGGCATCAGGGCATAGCGCCGCCACACCCCGCGTTCGCGCTCGCTCACGATGGTAGTGGGAAGACCGAAGCAGGCGCTGCCCAGGATGGTGATGGTGAGGAATTGTCCCACATGCAGCGCCAGGGGCACGGCATCGTTGCGATAGATGGCCCAGAAGGCCACCAGGAAGATCAGGGGAAAGAGATAGCCGTAGAGAATGGCCATCCGGTTGCGGAAATTCAGCTTCAGGCTGACAACGGTGAGATGCTTGAGGGCGTTCATCGGCCGGCCAGGCGCAGGATCACGTCTTCCAGGCTGCCGCTCGCCATCAATTCCTGCGGCGTCGCCACTGTCACGATCCGTCCCTTGGCGATCACGGCAATGCGGTCGCACAGGCGTTCGGCCTCGTTCATGTCATGGGTGGCCAGCACGATGGCGCGGCCGCTGTCTCTCAGGGCCTGGATATGGTCCTGCACATCGCGGCGCATCTGCGGATCGAGTCCGGTGGTGGGCTCGTCCAGCAACAGCACTTGCGGATCGCCGACAAAAGCCAACGCGAGAGCCAGGCGCTGCTTCTGGCCGCCGGACAAGGTGTCGAACGCGGCGTCGGGTTTTTCCTCCAGGCCGAAACGGCGAAGCAGGTTATCAGTTTTCAAAGGCGCGGGGTAAAAGGCAGCGAATAGATTCAGGGCCTCGCGGGGCGTGATCCTGTCCTGCAGGCCGGTGGCCTGCAGCACCGCGCCCATCTTTGCCCGCGCCGCCTGCAGGTCGCTGCGCGCATCGATGCCGCAAATCGTGATCCGGCCGTGATCCGGTCTTGTCAGGCCAAGGATGCATTCCAGGGTCGTGGTCTTGCCCGCGCCATTGGGTCCCAGCAGCCCGAAGATTTCACCTGCGTCGACTTCAAAGCCGACGCCGTCGATTGCCTGCACGCCGTCATAGCGGCGCGACAGATTCTCGACGGCGATCCGGACAGGCACTAGCGCGCCGGCTGCTCCAATTCCTTGTCCGTCCAGGGCTTCTTGCGATAGGCGTAGGACAGGCGGAATTCCTTGGCCAGCTCAGGCTTGATTGGGTTGGCGGTGTTGCCGAAGCTGCCGCGGATATAAGTCAGCACCTGGGCCAGCTGATTGTCGTTCAAGGACTGGCCCAGCGGCGGCATCTCGCCGATCGAGCCATCCTTGCCGTTCAACAGCACGCGCAACACCATGTCAGGACGGCCGGTGACGATCTTGGACCCGGCCAGTGCCGCGGCTACGCGCGGCGCGCCCTGGCCCTGATCCTGGTGGCAGCCGGCGCAGTTGGTGGCGTAAACCCCCCGGCCTGCCTTGAACAATGCTTCTTCCTCTGCCGTCCGGGTGTTCTTGGGCGCGGGCGGCACCGGCTTGCCGGGCCAGGAGAGATTGTCGACCACCGCCTTCGCCGCATTGGCCATCTCGCCGCTTTCCTTGGCCAGCGCGATCAATGCGACCGGTTCCGCCGGAAGGGCCAAAGGCTTCACCACGGCGCGGGGCCGCTCGAACAGGCCGCCGACGCCGCCGGCGCGGCCGCCGGCCACGGTGCCGCTGTTGCGGCGCGCATCAGCGCCTATAAGGCCGGTATTGGCGCCGTTCAGCACGGCCAGGCGAAGCTTGGCAGGTTGCTGCGCGTTGGTCGCCGCACCGATCAGCTTTTCCATCTGGGCGGCGTCACGGCTTTTGGCCGCGGCGCCCGCCAGCATCTCCACCGCATCGGCATTGGCGTTGGCATCGGCCAGAAGCTGGTCCAGCGCTTCGGCTTCCTGGCCCTTGAGGCCGCTGATGCCGGCATCGACGGTGATCTGGTCGTTGCCGTATTTCTTCAGCATTGCGACCACCTGGGTGACGCGAGCCTCGCGCGGCAGCGCGCCCAGAGACGCGGCCAGCTGGCGGCGCACCTGCAGGTTGGAATCGTTTTCCTTCTTCAGCACCGCCGCCTGAATGGCGGCATCGCCCTTGGCCAGGAACGGCTCGGCGCCGCGCAGGCCGGCATTGCGCACATAGGCGTCGCTGTCCTCCAGGGCATGCGCCACGGTCTCAGCATCCAGCGAGCCCATGCCCGCCAGGGTCCATACCGCCTGGACCCGCGTGCGGGCGTCGGAGGCGCTCATCGCCAGTTGCTTGAGCGCCGGCACCGCCGACTTGTCATTGCGCTGCACCAGCAGTTGCTGGGCGGTGTCGCGCCACCAGCCGTCCTCATCCGACAGATGCGCCACCAGCTGGACCGGCGTCTCTTCGATCATCTGCGGTTTGGCCCGTGCCGGCTTCATGCCGGTATGGATGATGCGATAGATGCGGCCCTTGTGGATGCCGTCCCACAGCCGGTGCTGCAGGATGTAATTCTTGAGATAGTCGGTCTGGATCGGCTCGTCCTGGGACACGCCGCGATACATGTCCACGATATAGACGCTGCCGTCCCAGCCCGGCGTCAGCCACACCGGGCGGAAGCGCTCATCGGTGGAAGCCAGAAACTCGCCCTTGGCCCAGTAATCGGCGCCGGAGATGGTGCCCGCGTCATTGGCATTCGCCTTGACCAGGTGCACCAAGTTGGTGGGCGCATCGACCACAAAGGCACTGCCGTACAATTCCTTCGGCAAGGCCGTGCCGCGATAGATCAAAGGCGATGAGACGCCCTGATAGTAATAGGCTGAGCCATCGGGCCGTGGCACCTCCGGGCGATAGCCACGATTGACGCCCAGGGTGGGACGCACCGGCCAGACCGCGGATTTCTCCTGGTCGACCAGATTTTCGTACAAACCGCTGGTGCGGGTGAGGTCGGGATTGCGCACATAATATGCGGGCGGGATATAGTCCACGAACAGAGGATCGGTGTTGAAGTTGCGGAAGATCAACCCGCCGTCATTCTGGGTGACGCCCCATTGTCCGCGCACCAGATTGGGCACGATCTCGAACTTGCCGCCGTCCTTGGGCAGCACATTATAATTGTGCTCGGAGACGTTGATGGTGTTGTCCATGCCCCAATAGAGACCGTTGGCGGCATGCTCGATATTGCCGCGGCGGCCGAAGCCGTCCTTGATCACTTCCTTGGTGTCGGCCACCAGGTCGCCATTGGTGTCGCAGGATTTGACCAGGTTGGGCGGCTCGCCGATCAGGGCGCAGCCGTGATCCAGGATCTTCAGCGCGCGGGGCAGGATCAGCTTGTCCTGGAAGACGGTGCGCTTGTCATAGATGCCGTCGCCATCGGTATCCTCCAGGATGGCGACATCACCCACCGGCTCTTCCATGTTGACCATTTTCTGGCCCACGGCGTAGCCCTGCATTTCCACCACCCAAAGCCGGCCATCGCCGTCGAATTCCGCCATGATGGGGTCCTGCACCAGCGGTTCGGACGCGACCAGTTGCACTTGATAGCCGGGCGCCATGTGAAAGGTTTTTAATTCCTCCGCCGGCGACAGGGAGGGCGGGAATTTGGGCTGTTTGCGCTGGACCGCGGCTGGCCAGGGACGGTTGAGCTGGGAGGTGAGGGGCCCCTTGGACGCCGCGGGGGTCTTGGCGGATTTCTCTGCTGAAATGCCCACTGCCACAGACAGGGCAAGGGCGGTACCGGCAAGAGCAAGGGAGCGTAGGCGCGAGCCTGAGCGACCCATCAAATAAGCCTTGAAACGCATGAGCTGTTCTTCCCCGAATTTGTCCCGGTATTTTGGCCGGATAATAGACGGGTGAGGGGGCCGGTAAAGGGCCGGACTTGCGGCGCTTTGGTTCGGCAGCGCTGCCACCTTATGCCCGGTTGCTGTATGAACCTGGGCCATGGCTGATGCCTGGCTGCAGGAACTGTTCGACCAGGCCATCGCGCTGCATCAGCGTGGTGAATTGCAGGAGGCTGAGCGCTTGTACCAGCGTGTCCTGCTGATGGAGCCCGTCAGCTTCGCGCCGCGTCATATGCTGGGCGTGATCCGCTATCAGCAGGGTCAGTACTCCCAGGCGACGGAACAGATCGCCGCCGCGCTGAAGCTCAATCCCAATATCCCGGATGCCTGGACCAATTTGGGCAGTGCGCAGATGGCCTCCGGACGCGCCGAAGAGGCGCTGGCCAGTTACCGCAAGGCGCTGGCGCTGTCTCCGGCGAATCCCGCCCTTGCGGGTGCCGTGGCCAGAATCCTTTGGGATTTGGGACGCAAGGACGACGCGCTGGAAGAGATCACGCAGCTTGCGGCAGCGCGGCCGGACGACATCGCGGTGCGCCACTATCGCGGCAACATGCTGCGCGAGTTGAGACGCTTCGATCAGGCGCTGATCGAATATGACGCGGTGCTGGCCGTGCGTCCCGATCTCGCGGAGACGTGGACCAATCGAGGCGCGGTGTTGTCGGAGATGGGCCGGCACGATGCGGCTCTGGAGAGCCTGGATCGCGCACTGACGCTGGAACCCAGTCTGGTGGCGGCGCTGAACAATCGTGGGCTTGTTCTACGCGAGCTGGCGCGTTTGGAAGAGGCGCTGGAAAGCCTGGATCGGGCGCTGGCGATAGAGCCCGATCGTGTTGCCGCGCTGACCCATCGCGGCAAGGTGCTGAGCGAGATGGACCGGCTGGAGGAAAGCTTTCACAGCTTCCGGCGGGCTGCCGAACTGTCTCTTTCCAGCGATGACGGCACCAAGCTGCCGCATCACATCGTCCATGACCGCGAACAACAGCAATGGCGGCAGAGCAGGGATGAAGCAGGGCGTTTTGTCGGCGGCGAAAGGCTTGGTGGTCCCGCCGTCAATCCGCATAATCGCAGTGCGGTGATCCAGGCCTGGCTGGCGAGCGATCCCAGAATCGTTGTGATCGACGATTTGCTGACGCCCGGGGCACTGGACGCTTTGCGGCGCTATTGCCTGGGCTCCGATGTCTGGCATACCGCCTACAGCCAAGGCTATCTCGGCGCCTTTCCCGAATCCGGCTTTGCCGCGCCTTTGCTGGCCCAGGTGGCGGAAGAACTTCGCGCCACCTTTCCCGAGATTTTCGCTCCCCATCCGCTGTGCTATCACTGGGCCTTCAAATATGACGGCAGGCTGAAAGGCATCGGCGTTCATGCCGACGAGGCGGCGGTGAATGTGAATTTCTGGATCACGCCGGAGGAAGCCAATCGCGATCCTGGGTCGGGTGGAATGGTGATCTGGGACAAGCAGGCGCCGCTGGAATGGGATTTCGCCAAGTTCAACGCCGATGAGGGCGCGGCTCATGCCTTTCTGGGGCAGAGCGGGGCCCGGCCACTCAGGGTACCTTATCGCACCAACCGGGCCGTGATCTTCGATTCCAACCTGTTCCACAAGACCGACGAAATATCGTTTGCGGATGGCTATGAGAACCGGCGGATCAACATCACCATGCTCTATGGCCGGCGCCCGGCAGGCTGAAGCCGGGAACCGTCGCTCGCGGCTGGGCGTTGGTAGCGCATGTCTCAGGCCGGTGATGGAAAAGACGCCGCGCGCGCCGCCGGTCTTCGTTATGTCAGCGACGAAACCATTCCAGGCATCACCCGCCACGGCAGGGCCGGGCAATTCCGCTACCGCAAGCCGGATGGCAAGCCGATCAAGGATAAGGCCACCTTGAAGCGTATCCGGTCGCTGGTCATTCCGCCGGCCTGGCGGGATGTCTGGATCGCGCCATTCGCCAATGCGCATCTGATGGCGACAGGGCGCGACGCCCGCGGCCGCAAGCAGTATCGCTATCACGCCGATTTCGCGGCAGTCCGCGACGCCGACAAATATGCCCATCTCACCGAATTCGCGGCCAGCCTGCCCGCACTGCGCCGGAGGCTGAAGCGCGATCTGCGGCGGCCCGGCCTGCCGCGCGAAAAAGTGCTGGCCACTGTGGTTGCCCTGCTGCAGGACACTCTGATCCGCATCGGCAACGAGGACTACGCCCGAACCAACAACAGTTTCGGGCTGACCACCTTGCGCAACCGGCATGTGCGGGTGAAAGGACCCGAGCTGCGCTTTCTGTTTCGCGGCAAGAGCGGCAAGCAATGGACACTTTCGTTGCGCGACCGCCGCGTGGCCCATGTGATCCGCTCCTGCCAGGAACTGCCGGGCCAGCATCTGTTCGAATATCGCAACGGAGACGGCACGGTGCATGCGGTCACCTCGTCCGACGTCAACGCCTATCTGCGCGAGATCACCGGCGCGGACATTTCCGCCAAGGATTTCCGCACCTGGGCCGGAACGGTGAAGGCGGCGGTCGCTTTCCAGGCTGCCGCCGTGGAAGCGCCGAAGAAAACGCGCGCCATCATCGCCGCCGTGGCCGAAGAGCTGGGCAACACAATCGCGGTCTGCCGCAAATGCTATATCCATCCCCGTATTCTTGCCGCCCTGGAGGACGGCCATTTGCCTTTGCGCATGCCACGCCGTGGCCGTGGTGGCATGAGTGCCGCCGAATGCGCTGTCCTTGCCTATCTGCGCCGGCCTCCAAAAAAATCGAAATGACTCACTGTCGTCGCGTGTTGCGCCGCAGCATTTGTTCCTCCATTGCCGCGCCCCGCCAATTCTCCGACAAATCCACTTCAACCCCTTGAGCGATGCAGGAAATGTATTTGCCTTCGCCCCGGCGGGGGGCGCAGGTTTGCGACGGTTGTTTCGCCAAATGCTTCATCAGGGTTGTTGGGCTCGGGGGAGCCATGTCCGATATTCCGGTCAATCGCGAGTTTTGGGACAGGCTGATCCAGCAGGTGCGGGTGCGTACCCGCGGCCGCTCCGATCCGGAAGAATTGCTGCATGCCGCCTATTTACGGCTGCTGCGCTATCGCGCCCAGCATGCCGTTGAGAATATTGCCGCTTTCCTGGTGCGCACCGCCGTCAATATCGGTGTCGACAATTATCGCCATGACCGCTTCATCGCCGAAGTCACGCCGGAAGAGGTGGGGCGCGCGGAAAATTCGCCGCTGCAGGATGAGGTTTTGGCCGACCGTGTTCGTCTGGACAGGGTAAGGGAGGGGCTATCCCGGCTTACCCCCCGTACCCGCGAAATCTTTCTGATGCACCGCCTGGACGACATGAAATACCGCGAAATCGCCGAGCATCTGGGGATCAGCCAGAGCGCTGTGGAGAAGCATATCGCCAAGGCCGCACTTTTCCTCACCGAATGGACGGAGGGGTGGTGAGCAGGCCTCCATCACCAGAAGTCAGGGCGGAAGCCGCTGCCTGGCTGGCCCGGCTGCATGCGGAAGACCGTGATGCCGCCGACGAAGCCGCGTTCCGGACCTGGTTGGGTGCCAGTCCTGAGCATGCCGCTGCCTTCGAGGTGGTTGACCGGATGTGGAGCGATGTGGGCGGGCTGGCTCAGACCGGTTTACGCGGCGATCTTCGCGGTGATTTCCGCGCACCTTCCCGCCGGCCGGCCCTGGCCAGCCGCCGCGCGCTGATGGCGGCTGTGGGCTTGTTGGCCGTCACCGGCGGCAGCGCCCTGTTCTTGCGTTCGGCCAGCGCCAAGATCTATGAAACCGATGTCGGCGAACAGAAACATGTGGCGCTGGATGATGGCAGCCAGCTTTTCCTCGATGCCCAGACCCGTGTTGCCGTGTCTTTCAGCGACACCGCCCGGCTGGTGAACCTGGATTTCGGGCGGGCCAATTTCCGGGTCGTGCCGGATCTCAAGCGGCCGTTCATTGTGGAGGCGGCGGAGCGCAAGATCGTGGCCACTCGTTGCAATTTCGATGTGCGCTGCAAGGACGGCCAGGTCCAGGTGGTCCTGATCCATGGCGAGGCCGATGTGAAACCGGCCGCGAATCCGGAGATCCGGGGCGAACGGCTTAAAGCGGGCGAAAGGCTGGTCGCTTCCAACGATATCGAAAAGCGGGACAAACCCGATATGACGCATGTGCTGGCCTGGCAAAGCGGCTACGAAATGTTCGACGGTGAGGAACTGGCCCAGGCGGTGGAAGAAATGAACCGCTATTCCACCGCCAAGCTGGCGGCCGATCCCAGCGTCGCCGGCCTCAAGGTCAGCGGCATGTACCGGGTGGGCGACAATGCCGCCTTCGCCCATGCCTTGACCAAACTGCTTCCCATCACAGTGCGGCAAATCGGCGACACTTTGGTGCTTGCCGCGGATTCCGATCCGTAAACGGGGGTGGGGAAACCGCGCCCACCAGACGTCTCTTCTCAAGAACAGCGGCCCGTCAGTGGCCGTGAGCACAGAGGGGGATATATGGTCTTTTCACGTTTCAGCCGTTCTTTGCGTCCGATCCTGTTCGGAACCGCCGCCATTCTGTCGGTCAATGCCGCTGCCGCCGCCCAGGACACCCAGATCTCTCTGCAGGAACAGCCCATGTCGGATGCGCTGCGCAGCGTGGCGCAGAAGACCGGCGAAAGCATCCTGTTCACCCCGGAATCGGTGCAAGGCCTTCGTGCCCCGGCCATTTCCGGCCAGATGAGCGCCGAGCAGGCGGTCAGCATGCTGACCCGGGGCACAGACCTGGAGGTGGTGTCGGATGGCGCGAACGGATTGATCGTCCGCCGCCCTTTCATGCGCCGCGCGGTGGAACAGGTGCCTTCGACCGTGGGCGGCAGCGCGGCGCCGGTGGAATCGGTGGTGGTCAGCGGCTTCAAAGCAAGCCTTGAAAGAGCGCTGGATCAAAAGCGTAACGCCCTGGATTCGTCGGATTCCATTCTGGCTGAAGACATCGCCAAATTTCCCGACCTCAATCTCGCGGAATCGATCCAGCGCATTCCCGGTATCGCCTTGGACCGTCAGGCCGGCGAAGGCCACCAGATTGCCGTGCGCGGCCTGTCTCCCGAATTCACCCGTGTGCGCATCAACGGAATGGAAGCCTTGGGGACCGCCGGGTCATCGAGTGTCCAAGGCACCAATCGCGGCCGCGCCTTCGATTTCAATATTTTTGCTTCCGATCTGTTCTCGGGCATCACCGTCCACAAATCGGCCTCGGCCGATATCGAGGAGGGCTCGCTGGGCGCCACGGTCGATCTGAGTACTGGCCACCCCTTCGATCATCAGGGCTTCCTTTTCACGACCAACGCGCAGATGGGCTACAATGACCTGTCGAACTCGGGTAATCCCCGTATCGCAGCGGTGGTATCGGACACCTTCCTGGGCGGCAAGGTGGGCGTGCTTTTCTCGGCCGCGTTCGGCGTCAGGAATACGCTGGAAGAAGGCTACAGCACCGTTCGCTTCCAGAATGACAATACACCGCAGAGCACAACCCATGCTGCGCCCGGCATCGTGGGTTGTCCCAGCCCCTGCAGCACGGCGCAGCGCCTGCTGAGCGTGAATGGCCTGACCAGCGGCACGGAATATGACACGGTCAACGAAGCATTCCGTCCGCGCTTTGCACGATACGACCTGGTCACCAATCATGAAAAGCGCCTTGGCCTGACCAACTCGATCCAGTGGCAGCCCGATGACGACACATTGCTGACCATCGATACGCTGTATGCGAACTATCAAATGCAGCGCCAGGAGGAATATCTCGAAGCCAATTCGCTGGGCGGTAACAATTTCAGGACCAGCGCCCTGGGCGGCGCGGGGACGCCTATAAGCCTGGGCAGCGGAAATATCGCCGTCACATCCTATACACTTGATCCCGTTCGCAACAACTTGAATTCCCTGACTGCCAATGGCGTGGGGCTGCGGGCTGAGCACTTTCTCACCGACATCGGTTCGCGCTTTGCGCAGACCACGGCCGATTTCAGCCACAGCTTCAGCAAGGACTTCAAGGTCCACGCCCTGGCCGGCTGGTCGGAATCCCACATGCAAGAACCGGTCGAGACCACGCTCACTTACGACTATAACGGCGGCCAATCGGGGGCGAGCTTTCTCGGCGCGCAAGGCTACAGCTATCAATACTTTGGCTATTCGCAGCTTCCGGCCCTGAAATATGGCAGCGCCGCCGACGCTCAAGGAAATGTCACCAGCCTCAGCAACTGGTTCATCTCCCAGATGCGTGAGCGGGCGGAGGCCAACTACAATTCCTTCCGCACCGTGATTGCCGACGCGGAATATCATCCTTTCGGCTGGCTCAAGGTGACGGGTGGCATCGACTACAAGAATTACGGCTACCGCACCGTGTCGCTCCAGCGTTCGAACGGCACGACGGCCAACCAGGATTTCAACATTCCGGCCGATATCCGGGCTGCCGATCTCACGCAATATTCCCAACGCGTAACATTGCGGGGGATCGACCTGCCCGCCGGTTCGGCGGCCAGTTGGATGATCCCGAACATCGACGCTTTCAACAAGCAATTCAACATCTTCAGTCCAACCGCGGAGAATGGCGCCTTCAAGTTCGGCCCCGAACCCGCGCTGACATCAAACGGTTCTGTGCGGGAAAATGATCTGGGCTTCTGGCTGCAAGCCGACTGGGACGCCCATTTTTACGGTGTTCCTTTCCGCGGGAATATCGGCGGCCGCTATATCGAAACCGACAGCGAATCGGTGGGCTACAGCTATGATGCGGTGGCCAAGGCGGTCGTACCCGCCGATGTGAAGCAGAGCTATCACAACTTCCTGCCGGCCTTGAATGCCATCCTGGAGCCGGCCGATGACTTTTTGATCCGGCTCAACCTGGCGCAGACCCTCACGCGGCCCAGTCTCACCAGCATGCTTCCGGGCGCAGCCGTCAGCCTGTCCGGCGCCAACCGGAATGTCACCACCGGCAATCCGCTGCTGAAGCCGTTCACTTCGAAGAACGTCGATCTGAGCTTCGAGTGGTACTATGACAAGGGCGCGTTGCTGTCCTTTGCTTTCTTCTACAAGCATATCGACACGCTGATCCAGACCATAACGTCCCAGGTGCCCTATGCGAACAATCCGCTGGGTTTGCCGACAAGCCTTGTTGTGGCGGCTTGCGGGACCTCGTATGGAGCGGCCTGCAACGAGAATCTGATCTGGAATTTCTCGCAGCCGATCAACAGCAAGGGCAGCCCGCTCTATGGTACGGAAATCAACTGGCAACAGCCCTTCGACTTCCTGCCGGATTTCTGGTCGAACTTCGGTGTGCTGGGCAACGTCACTTTCGTGCAGGCCAAGCAGTATTATCTCAATGCCAATGGCTCAGTGAATACCTATGCCGACCTCAACAATCTTTCCCGGACCTCCTGGAACGCCACCCTTTACTATGACGACACAGTCTTTCAGGCCCGTATCGCGGGTGCTTTCCGCAGCAAATACATCGTCGGCATCAATCCGGGCAGCCTGAACGATCAGTTGATCAATGCGCCGACCTTCAATCTGGATTTCTCGTCCAGCTACAAGTGGAACGACAATCTCACTTTCAGCCTCGAGGCGGTCAATCTGACCAATCAGGGTCAGAACCAGTACACCGACTCGATCGGCTTGCGTCCCTATGTGCTGCATTATACCGGCCGCGAATTCTTCGCAGGCGTCCGGTACACTTACTAAGCTTGTGTCGGATCCATTTGGCTCACGTGAAACGGCCCGTCCGGCGAAAGGGCGGGCCGTTCTGCTGATGCCGACCGGCCTTGTATGTCACGGGCACCGGTGAAGCACGATTCCGCAACCTGACTTACTGTGCATTGAACTGACGCAGCGTTTCCACTGCGTGACCTGGGGCGGGACTGTTGGTCCCGCCCATTTTTTTGGGCGGAGCGGCCATTTTGAGGCGACTGGTAGCGATACCGGAACCGGCTATACTCCCCCAAAATAAGTCGGGAGGCGGGATGCGGAATTTGGCGGTTCTGGTTTTCGGGTTGGCAGTCTGCAGTGGTGCGATGGCGGCCACGCCGACACGCCCGCCCATCACCTCGGTATCCCATCTTTCGGTCTATGCCGGCGACGGCGCCAAGGCAGAAACATTCTATGTCCATGATCTGGGCGCGGCGAAGCATCCCGACCCGGAGAATGCGCAAGGCGCCCGCTATTATTTCTCGCCCACCCAGTTCGTGGAAGTGCTGCCGCTTCTGGCCAATGCCGGACCCAACCGGATGGACCATATTGCTTTCAATACGCGCGATGCCGAGGGCATGCGGAAATATCTCGCATCAAAGAACATCAAAGTGCCTAATGCCGTCACCAAGGGCACCGATGGCAGCCAATGGTTCCAGGTCAAGGATCCGGAAGGCGTGACGGTGGAATTCGTGCAGCCGCCATCGCCGCTTCCCGCCATTCCTGTAAACTCGCTGTTTGGCCATATCATTCATGTGGGTACGGTCATCCATGACCGGGCGCTGCAAGACACATTCTATCGGGACATACTCGGGTTTCGTCCTTACTGGTACGGCGGCATGAAGGACGATGCGCCGCCCAGCTGGGTGTCGCAGCAAGTGCCCGACGGGCCGGACTGGCTCGAATATATGGTCACCAGCAACACCTTGAACCAGGCGCAGATGGGTGTGTTGAACCATTTCGCGCTGGGCGTGCCCAACATGGAAGCCGTCTACACCAAACTGTGGAATGACGACCGGCTGCAGGGCCAAGTGGATGCGCGAGGGGCACAGACCGTCCCCAAGATCGGCCGCGACGCGAAATGGCAGCTCAATCTGCTGGATCCCGACGGCACCCGCGCCGAGGTGATGGAGCTGCATGCCATCGGCAAACCCTGCTGCTCGCCTTTCACCGCCAGCGATCCGGAGAAGTGAGATGCGCCTGTTTCTGGCGGCCTTAATGGTACTGTGGAGCAGCTTGGCGGTGGCGGCGGAGCCAATCAAGGTGATGCTGCTGGATGGCGCCAGTGCCGCCGCCTATCATGATTGGAAGCTCACCACCCAGATCATGAAACGCGAATTGGAAGAAACCGGCTTGTTCGCGGTGACGGTGGTGAGTGCGCCGCCCGCGGACGGGGATTTTTCCAACTTTCATCCCGATTTCGCCGGTTACCAGGTGGTGGTATCGAACTACGACTCCCAGGACTGGCCGGCGCCGCTGAAAGCGCAGTTCGAGGCCTATATGAAGAATGGCGGCGGGCTGGTGGTGGTGCACGGCGCCGACAATGCCTTTCCCGACTGGGCGGCCTTCAACGAGATGACGGGGGTGGGGGGCTGGCGCAAGCGTGACGCGCCCGCAGGTCCCAAATGGTATTTCCAGAACGGCAAGCTCACTTCGGATCCGATGCCAGGGGCTGCAGGCCTGCATGGCAAGCGCAAACCTTTCCGTCTCACGGTACGCGCCCCCCAACATCCCATCATGCGTGGATTGCCGGCGGAATGGATGCATGCCACCGACGAGCTCTATACGCGGCTGCGGGGGCCGGGAAAAAACATGACCGTGCTGGCCACGGCCTATGCCGATCCGGCCAACCGCGGCACCGGCTTTGACGAGCCCATGCTGATGGCGCTGGCCTGGGGCAAGGGGCGCATCTTCCACACCACCATGGGCCATGACGCCCTGGCTTTGTCCTGTGTCGGGTTCATCACCACCTTCCAGCGCGGCACCGAATGGGCGGCGACCGGCAAGGTCACTCAGAAGGTGCCAAAGAACTTTCCCACGGCCGATTCAGTCAGCTATCGCGCCGACCTGGCGGCGATGGACCCCATGGTGGCGGATGGTGTCCTCACCACCTTGCCGCCCAAATAACCCCTCCGGCCTTCGCACCTGATCGGTGCTACGGCGTTCGGTCGGCTTGGCCGCCGACCTCACCCCCGATGCTAGCGCGCTGACGCGCGCCGGGGAGGTCACGAGTGCGCTGGCGCGCATCGTGTACCCCGGCTAGGCTCTCACAAAAGTAAAATACGGGGAAACGCCATGAAAATTCTCTTGGCCATCGGCATGCTGGCGATGCTGCCGCTTGCCGCATTGGCGCAGCAGCCTGCCGGGGTGCCGCATCCCGGCACGGAAGCGCCGCCCTGCACGCCGTCTATGGGACTCAATTTTGTCTGCGGCCTTGACCAGCCGGAAGACCTGCTGCAGATCGGCACCAGCAAATGGGTGATCGCGAGCGGCATGGGCGAGCAGGGCGGCGTTTTCCTGATCGACAGCGATGCCAAAAAAGCCAAGCGGTTTTTCACCGGCGCGTCGAAGCCCGACCTCAAGACCTATCCTGATTGCGCCGCGCCGCCGCAAAGCTTCAACACCCATGGCCTGGCGCTGCGGCCCGCCAAGACCGCGGGCACTTACACGCTCTACTCCGTTACCCATAAACCGTTTGAAAGCATCCAGGTCTTTGCCGTCGATGCGCGGGGCGTTGAGCCCGCCATCAGCTGGACCGGCTGCGTGAAGCTTGCGTCCGATTTCCGCACCAATTCGGTAACGGCGAAATCCGACGGCACCATCCTCGCCAATGTGCAGATGCACGGCAATCAGCTCGACTTCATCAGCGGAAACATCACCGGCGGCGTGTGGGCCTGGAATCCCAGGGACAAGAAACTCGGTCTGCTGCGCGGCACCGAACTGGCCGGCAATAATGGCATTGAGATTTCCCCGGATGAGAAAGAACTCTATATCGCGGTTTCCGGCACCCAGACGGTGGCGATCTACAATCTCGCCGACACCTCCAAGCCGGCGCGCACCATCCGCACGCCTTTTTACAATTTGGATAATATCCATTGGAGCGGCGACCGCCTGATCGCGGCGGGCATGATGTTCGACGAGCCCGCCTGCGGCGGCACCCGCAAGCAGATTCAGGACGCGCACGGCAATATGAACTGCCATCGCGGCTGGGTCGTGTCGCAGCTCGATCCCAGGGCGATGCGCTGGAGGATTCTGGCTTATGGCGAGCCCAATCCATCCTTCGGTGGAATCGCCACCGGCCTGGTGATCGGTAAAACTCTTTGGATCAGCTCGTTCCAGATGGACAGGGTTGCCTGGCGTCCGCTGCCTTGCGCTAAATAGGTGCCCCGGCCTCGCGTCGCGCTTGGCAGCGCGCCGCGTCCACACGCTGGCGCTATGGACCGTTCGTCGCTCAAATCGATCGTCGCGCTACGCTGTCGCTAGCGACGGATCGATTTGCCGAGCTACGCCGGTCGCCCCTCACCCATCTTCGCCGCCAGCAGGAAAGCCTGGGTCATTGCTTCGGCGCTGGCCTTGCCCTGGCCGGCAATATCGAATGCGGTACCGTGCGCCGGCGTGGTGATGGGAATGGGCAATCCACCTTGCACCGTCACGCCGCGCTCGAAACCCAGCAGCTTGACCGCCACCTGTCCCTGGTCGTGATACATGGTGACGACGCTGTCGAGCGCGCCATCGCGCGCCCTCAGGAAGATGGTATCGGCAGGGTAGGGACCTTGAATCGGCAATCCCTCCGCATTCAATTCCCTGACGGCTGGCTCGATGACGTCGATTTCCTCCCGGCCGCAGGTGCCGCCTTCACCGCCATGGGGATTGAGCGCCGCCACCGCCACGCGCGGCTGGGCGAATCCTGCGCGTTGCAAGGTCTGATAAGTCAGCCGCGCCGCCGCCTGGATACGGTCTTTGGTGATGTATCGGGAAATTTCGGCCAGGGGAACATGGCTGGAGATGCGCGAGGTCCAAAGCGTGCCCAGGGTGTTGAACTCGCAGAAATAGTCTTGGACACCGAGATAGTCGGCAAAGAAATGCAGCTCGTCCTCGAAATCCATTCCGCCTTTTTTCATCGCCAGCTTGTTGAGCGGCGCAAAGCAGATGGCATCGATATCGCCACGCCGGGCGGCGTCCAGGCAGGTGGTAAGCGCCAGGCGGGCGCCGCGCCCGGCCGCGGCCGTGACCTGGGCGGGTACGATCTCTGACTTGGCGACGGTTTCCATTTCCCGAAACACCGGCGCGCCATCGGCTGCCCGCGCCTCGCCCCAGTCGCGGATCGTCTTGACTGGGGTGGAGGTCCCCGCAATGCGCTGGCCCTCCGCCCAGACCCAGGCGTCGCCCACCAGCACGATCTGCGCCGCCGAGGCGTCCGGCCGCCCCAACAGCCTGGCCACCAGCTCCGGTCCAATGCCGGAGGCGTCACCAAAGGTCACGGCCACCACAGGTTTTTTCATCACGACACTTTCATTTTTTTGCGGGCAGGGAGGCGGCATAGGCGGAGAGATTGACGATATCGGCCGCCGTCAGTTTGGCGGCAACCGGCTGCATTGCCGCAGCCATTTCGCCGTGCCGTGCGCCTTGCTGGAAGTCGTAGAGCTGCCGCGCCAGATAGCTGGGCGAGCGTCCGGCGATGGCGGGACCATCGGTGCCGCGCAGCCCATCGCCATGACAGCCCGCACAGCCCAAGGTGGCAGCCAGGCGGCGCCCCTTTGCCACCGCGCCTTTCGGGACATAGGCGACAAAACCAGCATGGGGATCACGCAACTGCTCGCGATCGACATTCACCGGCGTTTCGATGACGCGAACGCCGATCGGCTCGCGAGTGCCGCTTTCGTGGGGCAGCCACAGGCCTTCCTGGCTGCGCATTTTGGCGACCGTGGCCGTTTCCACCACGCGAATGGGCACAGTCGGCGGCAGCAAGGCATAATAGGCCGCCGCCTCGGTCATCTCGGCCTGCGTCATCGCGTGCGCGAAATCCACCATCTGCTGGGCATTGTGCTTGCGCGGTTCGGCACTTTTACGAAGGCCATTCTTCATCTCCCGCAACTGGCGGGCGAGATAATCCGCATTCAAGCCGGCGATGCCTGCGTTCTGGGGGCGTCCCTTGCCATTGGGATAGTGGCAGGCGGCACAGGCGGTGATGCCCCGCGCCACATCGCCTTGTGCGACCAGTCGGGGCATGGCTGGGTGATCCCCGGGGTACCAGTCGGCAGGCGGCTTATGGCCTGCGCCACTGATCTGACCGCGAGTGAAGTGCCCCTTCGATCCCGGCAGACTGAACAAGGTGCCGTCATCTTTCGGCGCCATCGCTTCGTTTTCCGGCGTCGGCACAGCATAGGCCCAGTCTGGATAGGAAGAGGGTGCAGCCGCCGCGCCAAGCGGCAACATGCCCAGAAACAACAGGACAAGCTTTTTCATGGCGATTCTTCCCCGCAGCGACGTTATCATGCCCGACAAATGGCGCGACAGGCGCCCATCATGGTTTATGGGGAGGAATTTATGCGGTTTCTGGCTGTGGGGTTGACCGCGCTGTTCTTCAGCGGTGCCGCGCTGGCACAGTCGGTCACGGTCTCGGTGGACCTGAACCATAAGGTAGGCGCCTACAAGCCCATCTATGCCTGGTTCGGCTATGACGAGGCCAATTTCACCACCGGGCGCGACGGCAAGAAGCTTTTGCGCGAATTACGGGACCTGAGCCCGGTACCGGTATACATCCGCGCCCACCATCTGTTGACCTCGGGCGACGGCACACCCGAACTCAAATGGAGCTCGACCAACGTCTATCGCGAGGACGCGAGCGGTAAGCCGGTCTATGACTTCACCATCCTGGACGGCATCTTCGACGAATACAAAGCCGCAGGCGTGGTGCCGATGGTGGAACTGGGCTTCATGCCCAAGGACCTGACCAGCGGCACCAACGAATACCAGGTTCATTATCCCGGCCGCACCACTTCGGGCAGCGTGCAGGCGCCACCGAAGGATTACGCCAAGTGGCAGGAACTGGTGCGGGTGGTGACGGCGCACTTGGTCCAGCGCTATGGAGCGGACACGGTGCGTGGCTGGTATTTCGAAGTGTGGAACGAACCCGACATCGACTACTGGCACGGCACGCCGGAGCAATATTGGGAGCTTTATGATCGCGCCGCGGCGGGCGTGCGCGCGGCGCTGCCGGGTGCGAAAGTCGGCGGCCCCGCTTCGACCGGGCCGGGCGGGGCCAAGGCGTACAAATTCCTCGACGATTTCCTGACCCATGTGACCTCTGCCAAGGTGCCGCTGGATTTCATCTCTTTTCATGCCAAGGGCCAGCCGCGCATCCAGGACAGCGAAGTGGTGATGGGCCTGGCCAAGGAGATGAACGATGTGGACAAGGGATTTGAGATCGTTGCCCGCCACAAGATGAACAAGCTGCCCATTATCCTCAGCGAGGCCGATCCGGAAGGCTGTGCCGCCTGTTCAATGAAAGTCAATCCGGCCAATGCCTATCGCAACGGCACGCTCTATCCCTCCTATACCGCTGCGGCCTACAAGGGCCTGTTCGAACTGGCGGACCGGCACAAGGTCAATCTGATCTCCATGTTGAGCTGGTCGTTCGAGTTCGAGAACAAGGACTATTTCGAGGGGTTCCGTTCGCTCGCCACCAACGGCATCGACAAGCCGGTGCTGAATTTCTTCCGCATGGCGGCGCTGATGAACGGAAACCGCGTCGCCGTCAACAGCAGCGGACAAGTGAAGCTGGACGATATCATCGCCTCGGGCGTGCGGGGAACTGCCGATGTCGACGCTTTTGCCACCGCTGACACGCGCCAGGCGGCGGTGATGCTGTGGAATTATCACGATGCGGAAAAACCGGGGCCGTCCGCATCTGCATCTGTAGCCGTTACCGGTTTCCCGAAAGGCGCGTCACGGGTGCGGCTGACTCACTATCGCATCGACGATACCCACTCCAATGCTTATACGCTGTGGAAGGCGATGAGTTCGCCGCAAAACCCAAGCCCGGCGCAATATGCAGAATTGAAGAGCAAGGATGGTCTGCAATTGCTGGAATCGCCGCGCTGGCTGGATGTGAAAGGCGGCGCCGTGACGGTCAGCACCGATCTGCCGCACCATTCGATTTCACTGCTGCAGCTGGACTGGTGAATCCGCAATAAGTTGCGGACTGCCCGGCCGCTCGCGTTAGCTCGCGGCGTTCGTCGCTCGAAATGGTCCACCGGACCATTTCGTTCGCTAACGCGAACCGCTCCTCACACATCCATCCATGCATGCGCCTTGTGGCTGGCCAGTTCCGCTTCCAGGATTTTCAGCTGCCTGAGGCCGTCCACCATCTGCGGATAGTCCGGCGTCAACGACGGATCGCTGATCGACGCATAAAAGCGGCGGAACAACTGCTTGAAGGTGTCGGGATAGCCTTCGGCATGGCCGCCGGGATAATCGGCAAAACCGCGCGCCGGCTCAGTCATCAAGGACGGGTCCTTCAGCAGCACCTGGTTGGGCACATCGCGATGGCCCAGCCACAATTCTTCGGGAGTTTCCTGGCGCCATGCGGCGCCGCCCTTGGTGCCGTAAATCTCCAGCACCAGCCCGTTCTTGCGTCCGGCCGAAACCTGGCTGGCGGTCATTGTGCCCCTCGCGCGTCCCATCCGGAATAGGGTGGCACCAAAGTCCTCGGTGACGATCGGGGTATCCACGGTTTCGCCCGCCACACCCAGTTTGCCGGAGAAGCTCTCTCCGCCGCCTTTCGGCTGCTTCCGTGTCGGCCAGAAGGTCTGCAGGTCGCTGCACACCGCCGACACTTTCAGCCCGGTGACATGCTCGGCCATGTCGAAGAAATGCGAGCCGATATCGGCCATCACCCGCGACGGCCCGCTGACCTTGGGGTCCACCCGCCAGTTCCAGTCGGTCTCGTACAGCATCCAGTCCTGGGAATAGGTGCCCTGGACCACCAGGATGTCGCCAAAGTCGCCCGCCTCGCGCATGCGGCGCATCTGCTGCACCATGGAGTAATAGCGCAGATTGTGGTTCAGCCCGCCGCGCAGTTTTTTCGCCGCCTGCAACTCCACCAGTTGCTGCGCTTCCGCCACATTCATCGCCAGCGGCTTTTCGCACAAGACATGCTTGCCGGCGTCGAACGCCGCCTTGGCAATGGGAAAGTGCGATACATTCGGAGTGGTGATATGCACGGCATCGATGGAAGGATCGCGGATCACATCCTGCCAGTCGCCGGTCGCATTCAACACATTGTAGCCGGCTGCCGCCGCGACCGCCTTGTCGCGGCTGGTCGCGGCGATCTCCACCACGTCCACATTCTCGACCCGGCGCAAGGCTTCCAGATGCACCCGGCCCATGAAGCCGGTGCCGATCACCGCCGTACGAATGCGCTCCATCCTCAGACCCACCAGGCCGCGGCGGGCTTTTCCCGGATCACCAATTGGCTCAACAGCGACGCGGCCTTGGACAGGCCTTCGTCCGGCGACATCAGACTGTCTTCATGCTCGATCGACAGCACATTGTCATAGCCATACATGCGCAGAGTAGAAATGAATTCGCTCCACCATTCCGCACTATGGCCATAGCCCACGGTGCGGAACATCCAGGAGCGTTCGCGCTCATCGGTGTAAGGCTTGGTGTCCAGCACGCCGGTCTTGGGCATATTGGCGGCATAAAGCTGGGTGTCCTTGGCGTGAACATAATGGATGGCGTCGCCCAGCACGCGCACCGCCTGGATGGGATCGATGCCCTGCCAGAACAGATGGCTGGGATCGAGATTGGCGCCCACCGACGGGCCGGCAATGCCGCGCAGCCGCAGCATGGTTTCGGGATTGTAGACCACAAAGCCGGGATGCATCTCGATGGCGACTTTCACGCCATGATCGGCGGCAAACTTGCCATGGGTCTTCCAGTAGGGGGTCACCACTTCGTCCCATTGCCAGTTCAGCACCTCCAGGAAATCCGGCGGCCACGGGCAGGTCACCCAGTTGGGGAATTTCGCGTTGAGCGAGTCGCCGGGACAGCCGGAGAAATCCACCACCGTTTTCACCCCCAGCTTCTCGGCCAAAAGGATGGTCTTGCGGCTGGTTTCGCTGTGCTTGCTGGAAATCTCCTTGTCGGGGTGCAGCGGATTGCCGTGGGAGGACAGCGCCGAGATGGTCATGCCGGCGTCGGCGATCTTGCTTTTGAAGGTTTGCAGTTCGGACGGATTGTCCAGCATCGACAGTTTGACATGGGCGTCGCCGGGATAATTGCCGGTGCCGAATTCCACCGTGTCGATATTCAATGATTTGAGCTTCTTGAGCACTTCATCCAGCGGCAAGGCCGACAGCAAGGGCGTGAAGACACCTATTTTCATGAACTTCTCCTGGCCTTCCTGATCGTCCCGAATGCCCCTTGGGCGGGGCTTGGGTCTCCCGGATTTCAGACTATTCGGCAGGCCCGCGCAACTGGTAACAGGCTCGCCGGAAAGGCCGTTTTCTCTAAAGCGCCACCGCGGTGCGCAGGCCCAGCACGATGGCATCTCCGTCTCTGCCGGCCAGCGGCGCGGACAGGTCCACGACATGTCCGCCGGGATGGATGATCCATTGCAGGTCGGGCTGGACGATCCACCAGCTTGCAACCTGGGCTTGATAGGAGATTTCCACGGCGGATTCGAAATCGGGCGTCGCCGGTGGCGTTCCGGTCAGGCGCCGATAGTCCAGGCTCAAATCGCGCTGGGTGGCGCTGACCTGCTCATAGCTCATGCCGATGCCGATCGTGTCATTGTCGCGGCCGAAAGGTCCGGCATAGGTCAGTCCGCCGTCGGCATGAAATTCGATAAGGTTGTGGTCGCTGGGGTTGCCGCCCAGGCGGATGAAACCGCCCAGCCCGGCGTCGCTGGTCCCTTGCTTGCGCCACAACAACTGATCCAGGACAAAATAGCCGCCATAGTCGCCGCGGTGAGAAGCGGGAATGCCGATGGACGCCGGATCGGCCAGGGACACATGCGCGGGATCATAGCGCTGATCGTCGAAATGCCCGCTGTGAATCCAGCTTCCCAGCTTCATGATGCCCGGCAGCTCGAACATGGTCATGCTGTAGGCCAATTCGCTGATCGCGAACACATCACCATTGAGTTGAAAATTGAACCCGGTCTGGTCGGTGCGCGGGTCGCCGCTGAATATCGCTGCCGACAGGACTAAGCGCGGCGACAGTGCGATGCGCGCCCGCGCGCCGGGCCGGGCTTGCGGATAAGCGGGACCGCCATCGGGCAGGTTGATGCCCAGGATGGCCGGCCAGCCGAAGGTGGAGTTGATGAACAGCGGCGCATATTGGCTGACGAAGAACTCGTCATCGGCGGCGATCTGGCCGATGCGCAATGAGACCGTGTCGTCGAACAGCGATTGCTGCACCCACAAGGCGAACAGGCTGGTGGCAGGCCGCGCCTCGATATTGCTCACGGTCAGGAGATTGCCCAGGTCGTGCGACGACAGGCCCTGGCCGTGGATCTGATAGGCATTGGCATGAAAGATCGCTCCGCTCCAGCCCAAGGTCTTCTGCAGATCGATATTGGCGAACAGTTCGAAACGGCCTTCCACCACCGCGCCTTGCTTCCGTCCGGAATTAGGATTTCCCAGCGCCTCCAGGATTTCGTCGCCGCCCAACTGGATACCTTCATTTTCCAGATGCGTGCGGACGCCGCCCCAGTCGCCGGTCAGGCTTGGAGATTGAAAGATATCGTAGTTGAGCACCTGCGCGCGGGCGGGCAGCGTCAGCAACAGCAGGATGACGATCGCGCCCCGGACCCGCATGTCAGGGCGTCTTGTGAGCCGCGGGGGTCATGTCGATGGCGTCATAGGCGTTGTGCAACATCTGCGTCACCCGGGCGATGAAAGCCGCCAATTCGGGATCGTTGGCGCCGCCCTGCACCGCCTCCTGCCCCAGGGTCACTGTCTGGTACTGACCGCTCAGATACAGCTTGGCCTCGGCTGAGATCAGGCGATGGGCACCCAGCATCCGCTGGACCCCTGCCATGGGAAAGAACTGGCGCACCTGCCCACCGGCATAAGGAAGAAGCTCAAAAGTCCATTCGATACGGTTGGGCGCAGCGGCCGCGGGATCGCGCGGGACGAAATGCCAAGTGGCGATGCCGGCCTTGTTCATCTGCTCGGCCAGGAACGGCGTGGCCTCTTCAATACGGAAACCGGGCAGTTCCCCGGACGCTTCCGCCGATACCGTCATGATGGGCTGCGCGCAAAGTGGCGTGGACAGGAAGAGAGCGCCTATCAGAAAGCCGGCAAAGGCGGGCGAGGGGTAGGTCATGGCCGCAAGCTATCGCGGCCATCATGACAGTTCCGTGTCGCACCCCACCTATCGTATGAGCTTACGGAGGCGTCAGCTTCAACAGGGCTTTCTGCTCAGTCAGGACATAGACCGCCCCATCCGGCCCAACCCGCACATCGCGGATGCGGGTGCGCAGCTCCGACAGCAGCGGCTCTTCCGCCACCACCTTGCCGTTCTTCAATTCCAGCCGGTAAACGCCAAGGCCGCGCAGTGCGCCCGCCAGCAGGCTGCCGCGCCATTTGGGAAACAGCTTGCCATTGTAATAGGCGAGCCCCGAGGGCGCGATCACCGGGTCCCAGTAATAGACCGGCTGCTCCATGCCGTCCTTGGCGACAATGCCATCACCGATGGGGCCGCCGGGATAGTCCAGGCCATGGGTGATGATGGGCCAGCCGTAATTCTTGCCCTTCTGGATGCGGTTCAACTCATCGCCGCCGCGCGGACCATGTTCGGTTTCCCACAAGGTGCCGTCGGGCGCCATGACAAAGCCCTCCGGACTGCGGATGCCATAGGCCCAGATTTCGGGACGCACATCTGGCCGGTTCAGAAAGGGATTGTCGGGCGCCGGTGTTCCCTCCGCCGTCAGGTGGATGATTTTGCCGACGTCATTGTCCAGCTTCTGCGCCAGCTGCTGGTCATAGTCCGCTTTCCTGTTTCCGTCGCGGTCGCCGATCGTCATGAACAGGCTGCCGTTCTTGGCAAAGACGATGCGCCCGCCCTGCTTCATGGAGAAATTCTCCTCCGGCAGTTCGGGAACGCCGCGATAGATCACCGTCACGTCGTGCAGGCTGTTGCCGGCTTGGTCCAGCACGGCATGGGCCAGATAGGTGTTGCTGTTGCCCTTGGGCAAGGTGTCGAAAAAGGAAAGATAGATGCGGCGGCTTTTCTTGAAGTCCGGCGCCAGCACCACATCCAGCAGCCCCAGGGTGCGGGCCGAAGCCAATCCGCTCAAACCCGTGAGCGGCTCGGACATGGTGCCGTCCTGGCTGACGATGCGTAGATGGGCGGGAAATTTTTCCACCACCAGCATCTTGCCATCGGCCAGGAAGGCGATGGACCAGGGCAGGTGCAGCTTGTCGGTGATGGTGGTGACTTTATAGGAGGCCACCTTGCGATAGGGGGCTCGGGTCTGTTCCGGAAACAGGGGCTTGTCGTCGGGCTTTTCCGGCGGACGGGTCTCGACGGGCTGGCCTTCCACCATCCGCGGCATGGGAAATTCGCGGGAGTCGCCCTGGGTGCGCGGCGGGGCGGGCGCGTCCTGTGCCGCCAACGCCGTCGGCAACAAGGCCAGAAAGCTCATGCAAAGAAGCTGCCGTTTCATCGTTTCCTGCCTTGATACGGTTTTTGCGGGCTTTCTTCTGGTGACGCCGCCGCTGCGATGACCTTAAACTAACCGGAAAGGGGGCGGCAAAAAAAGCGCCCAACAGGGGATCATTGGGCGCGAATTCCACATTGACGATGCTGCCGCTCGACTATGTCGAGTTCTTTGTCTTTCTGGCGGTGCTGTGCCTGGTGGGCATCGTCTCCGGGCGGGGCGAGCGGGGGTCTTCCACCGACTATTTCCTGGCGGGGCGGCGGCTGCCCTGGTACGCGGTGGGCGGCAGCTATGTCGCCGCCAATGTCTCCACCGAGCATTTCATCGGACTGGTCGGCGCCAGCTACATCATGGGCATGCCCACGGCGCTGGCGCAGTGGGTCACCACCCTGGCGGAAGTCGTCATCGTCTTCCTGTTCGTTCCTTTCCTGATCCGCGCCAATGTGATCACTGTGCCCCAATATCTTTCGGCGCGCTTTGGCCCCGGCGTGCGATTGGCCTTTGCGCTGCTCACCATCTTTGCCAACGTCACCATCTTCATGGCAGCAGTGATGTATGCCGGAGGCTTGGCGCTGTCGGGCTTCTTCGGCTGGCCGCTTCTGTGGTGCATTATCGGCACCGGCGCCTTTGCGGGGATGTGGGCGATTTACGGCGGCCTCAACACGGTGGCGTGGACAGGCGTGTTCACGGCCATTGTGAAAATCGGCGGCGTCACCTTGCTGACGATCCTGGCGCTCAAGGCCATGACGCCATCGGGTGGGATCATTGATGGCTTCATCTACGTGATTCAGAAAAATGTCGCCGACAGCGGAATCTGGAAACAGGCGCTGGACGCCAGTGCGCCGCATCTGACGCACTATGGCGCCTACAACCGCCTCACCGTGTTTCAGCCGCCGGATCATCCCCTGATGCCTTGGACCGGGGCGTTTTTCGGTTTCCTGTCGGTAGGCGTCTGGTATGGGGTGATGAACCAGTTCATCATCCAGCGCGTCTTGGGCGCGCGCGATATCTGGCATGCCCGCATGGGCATGGTGATGGCGGGCTATGCCAAGCTGTTCCTCCCACTGATCATCGTGTTGCCGGGGTTAATCCTGTTCGCCCGCCATCCGGAATTCATGCTGGGCGATTGGACGGGTGCCAACCACCGTGCCGATGGCGGCTTTGTGGTGCTGGTGCGGGAGTTTTTCCCCGCCGGCCTGCGCGGGTTGTTGCTGGCGGTTCTGATTTGCGCGGTGCAGGCCACTGTCAGTTCGGTGGTCAATGCCACCGGCGCCATCCTGACATTCGATCTCTATGTGCCGCTGATCAATCCTGCGGCAACCGAAAAGCAGAAAGTTCGGGCCGGCATGTGGGCCTCATTGGCCGCCATCATTGCCGGCATCGCCATGGCCATCGCCATCAGCCGGATGGACCAGGGCATTTATCAGTATATGCAGACCATCAATGCGCTGGTCGCGCCGCCCTTTGCCGCCATTCTTTGGGTGGGTCTGTTGTGGAAGCGTGCCAATGGCGCCGGCGGCGTCGCCGCCATCATCGCGGGCTTTGCCACCGGTATCGGCTTCAAGATCGTCGGCCAGATCTGGGCCATGCCCAGCTGGTTTTATCCCTTCAACAACCAGGCGCCGGTGTGCCTTCTGATATCGATCGTGGCCTGCATCCTGGGCACCCTGGCGCATCCGGGCCGTACCCCCGGCACCCAGGAAAACCCGGTCACTTTCTGGAATTCCGGGGAAACCCTGCACGCCGGACTGGGCCGGCACTGGTACAGCAGCGTGGTGTTGTGGGCCGGCCTGTCCCTGGTGCTGACCCTGGTCAGTATGGTGATATTCTCACAAATCTTCTTCCCCACGGGAGCGGGACCATGAACAAAAAGAATCTGAACGATCTGGTGATCCGGCAATCGGAATTCAAAGGCGAGATGGGGGTGGCGCGCGCCGACATCACGCCGCCGCCCAACATCTATGCCCGCTCCTGGGGCAGCGCCAAGCATGATGCCGCCGAAGGCATCCATCGTCCGCTGGTGACGACCTGCCTGTTCTTTCGCGGCGGCGAGCCGCAATTGGAACTTTATCTTCTCTGCTTCGACCTGGGCTGGTGGTACGACAATGCCCATGAGCGCGAAATCCGCGACCGCATCCTGAAAGCGTCTGGCATTCGCGACGACCAGCTCGTCACCCATATGGGCCACACCCATTCCGGTCCTGCCTCGAACCTGCAGAATGTCGAACGCCAGGGCGGGCAATTGATCCCCGGCTATCGCGACAAGATCGTGGAAGGCGCGGTGGCGGCGCTGAAAGGCGCGAAGGCCAACGCCCAGTCGGCGGTCGCGTCCTGGGCGGAAGGGCGCTGCAACCTGGCGCGCAACCGCGATCTGGTGCTGGACAGCGAAACTTTCCTTTGCGGCATCAACCCCGACGGACCGACCGATGATACCGTGCTGGTGGGCCGCGTCACCGATGCCAGCGGCAAAATCATCGCCACCCTGGTCAATTACGCCTGTCATCCGGTGTCGCTGGGCGGCGGCAACAAGCTGATCTCGCCTGATTATTACGGCGCCATGCGCGAAGTGGTCGAGCGCGATACCGGCGGCGCGCCCTGTCTGTTCCTGCACGGCGCGTCGGGCGACATGACGCCTTTGCGCTCGTACGAAAGCGATCCGGCCATCGCCGACCAAAACGGCAGGCAGCTGGGTTATGCGGCGCTGTCGGCGCTGACCGGCATGCTGCCACCGGAACAGGAGATCGCCTTCGACCGTATCGAAGATTCCGGCGCGCGCCTGGGCCGCTGGAGCTTGCGGCCAAAGCCCGCCAACACGGTGCTGAAGGCCACGGTGTCGGAGACGGAGCTTCCCTATGTAGATTTGCCGACTGAAGCCGAATTGCTGAAGTCCTTGGAAAATTGCACCGATCGGCCGCTGAAGGAACGGCTGGAGCGGCGGCTGATGGTTCGCCGCGACGTGGGTGAAGGCAAGTCGCGTCAGGTGCGCATGACCTTGTGGCAGATCGGCGATGCTTTTCTGGTGGGGGCCCCCGCCGAGCCCTACAGCGCCTTTCAGAAGGAAATCCGTGCCCGCTTCCCGGACCATGCGGTGATGATGCTCAACATCGTCAACGGCAATGTCGGCTATCTGGCGCCGGCCGAGACCTACAGCAAGCCAGGCCTTTATCAGATCAAGATTTCCTTGTTCCAGCCCGGCTGCATGGAGCAGGTGATCGATGACACCGCCAAATCATTGAAGGCACTCGAAACCGCCCATGGATAAACCAATTTCTGCTGAAAGCATATTGCAGCACAATCGCCGCTATATTCCCGGCGGCATTTCCTCGGTCAATCGCAGCATCGATCCTGCCATCACCTTTGTGAAAGGTGAAGGTGCTCATCTTTGGGACAGCGAAGGCAAGCGCTATATCGATTATCACGCGGGCTTCGCGCCCTATTTCCTGGGACACAATTTCAAGCCGGTGAATGAGGCTGCCGCGGCAGCGCTGGCCGCCGGCGACAGCCTGTTCGGAGCGGGGCCGTCCATCGCCGAAGGGCGGCTGGCGGAACTGATCTGCGAGCATGTGCCGGCGGCGCAGAAGATCACTTTCCTCAACACCGGCAGCGAAGCCACTTCGCTTGCCATCCGCATCGCCCGCGCCGTTACCGGCCGCAGCCATGTCATCGTGATGCAGGGCGGCTATAACGGCAATCACGACGAGCTGGCCTTGAATGTCTTCAACACCCTGGCCGAAGTGGGGCCGCGGATTTCGCCAGGCGAATATCCGTTAAGGCCGCTGGGCGCCGGCACCACCGTGGCCCAGACCCGTTTCACCCATGCCGTGAATTACAATGACCCGGAGTCCGTTCGTTACGTCTGCCGTCGCTATCCGGTGGCCGCCCTGATCACCGAACCGCTGCTGCAGAATATCGGCGTGGTCAAGCCGGCGCCCGGTTATCTGGAAGGGTTGCGCGACCTGGCGGACGAGTTCGGATTCCTGCTGGTGTTCGATGAAGTGAAGACCGGATTCCGTCATGCGCTGGGCGGATATGCCGAACTGTCGGGGGTGAAGCCGGACTTGGTCGTCTACGGTAAGGCGGTGGCCAACGGCTTTCCGCTGGCGGCGGTGGGCGGCAAGGCCGAATATCTGGACTCCATCATCGACCCTGATCCGGCGCGGCGCCCCTTTGTCGCCGGCACCTATAACGGCCACCCGGTGGCGGTGGCCGCGGCCATCGAAACCGTGCGTTACCTGATCGCCAACGGCAACACGCTCTATCCCAGGATGGAGGCGCTGGGTGCGGCGATGGAGGCGGGTATCCTCGACATCTTCGCCCGCCGCGGTATCACCGCCTGCGTCGCCCGCCAAGGCTCAGCCTTTTCCTTCTATCTGATGGAAAATGCGCCGTCCGACTTGCACGACATCATCAAGGGCCACGATTTCGCCCGCGATGTGGCGCTGCGCCGGGCCCTGATCCAGCGCGGCGTGTTCTTCGTGCCCATCGCCACCAAGCAATGCTCGCTGTCGGCCGCGCATAGCGATGCGGACGTCCAGTTCACCTTGGACCAGTTTGAAAGCGCCGTTGCCGCCGTCTGGTGAGACGCTATAGTCGGGAAAAATCCGAAAAATTCCGAAGGGAGATTTTCATGAAACGCATCTTGCTGGCCGCGCTGGCCATCGGCGCCACTCTAACGGGCGATGCCCTAGCACAACCTGGGGTCCAGCAGAACGCGCAGCCGGCGGGTCCCTTGGAACTGCGCATTCCAGCGCGCAAGCAACAGGCGCCAGTGCCTGCCTTGCTGCAGACCCGGGCGAACGAGATCTACAACACCACCTGCGCCGCCTGTCACGGCACCACAGCCCAGCCGGGCCCCACCGCCAAGAGCCTGTTTGCCACCGCCTTCCTGGACAGCCGCAGCGATGCCCAGATCGTGCAGGTTCTGACCGATGGCCTGCCCAACACGCCCAACCACAGCTTCAAGACCCTGTTCTTCCCCGATGAGATCGCGCAGATGCCTGCCCTGTTGCGCATCCGCGGCGGCATCGTCAATCGCAAGGTCGGCCCTGTTTCCGACATCAACGGCAAACTCTTCCAGAGCCAGAAAGGCAGCTTCAAGGTGGAAACCCTCGCCAAGGGCTTCGACCAGCCCTGGGGTATGGCCTTCCTGCCCGACGGCCGCATCATTTTCACCGAGCGCGCCGGACGCCTCCGTTTCCTGAGCAAGGACGGCAAGGTCTCCGAGCCGGTGAAGGGCACGCCCGCCGTGTTCGTGCGCCAGGATGCCGGCATGCTGGATATCGCGCTGCATCCCGACTACGCCAAAAACGGCTGGATTTATCTCTCCTATACGACTGTGCCGCCGGGTTATCAGGTGCAGCCGGGCGACGACACCGCGCCCAACATGTCGGCGCCGACCATGACCTATATCGTGCGCGGCAAGATCAACGCCAACAATGAATGGGTAGACCAGCAGATTCTGTTCAACCCGCCCGCCGATTCCTATCGCGTGGCCGCCGACCATTACGGTTCGCGCTTCCTGTTCGACGGTAAGGGCCATTTCTTCTGGTCGATGGGCGAACGTCACGACATGCAGATGTCGCAAAATCTGGCCTCGCCGTTGGGCAAGATCCATCGCCTGAATGACGATGGCAGCGTCCCCGCCGACAATCCCTTTGTCCATACACCGGGCGCGCTGGGCAGCATCTGGAGTTATGGCCATCGCAATCCGGAAGGGCTCGCCTTCGATCCGGCGACCGGCATTTTCTGGGAAACCGAGCATGGGCCGACCGGCGGCGATGAAGTCAACATCATCGAGCCCGGCAAGGATTATGGTTGGGGCGTTGTCACCATGGGGCTTGAGCCCGGCATCGGCCGGCTGCATGCCACCGGCATGACCGACCCCATCACTTTCTTCAATCCGTCGATTGGCCCGGCCGGCATCACCTTTTACACCGGCAACAAATTCCCGGACTGGAAAGGCAATCTTTTCATCACCGGCATGGTGGGCCAGAAACTGATCCGGATGGAGATCAAGGATCGCCAGATCGTCTCGCAAGAGACCTTGATCCAGGATTATGGCCGGGTGCGCGACGTCAAGATGGGGCCGGATGGTTTCCTTTATGTGCTGCTGCAAAATATGAATGGCGATCCCAAAGGTGGCTCCATCGTCCGGCTGGTGCCCGCGAAATAGGGGCGCCGCGGTTCTTTTGCGTCGTGAGTTCGTCGCGCCTTCGCTCACGTACTTCTTGTACGCATCGCTTGGCGCTCCTGCTCACGCCGCAAAATTCCTCGCGGCCGAGGATGCCCATAGTCGGAGTAGGAAGCTGATGATCAGTCCAGCATCTTTTCCAAGGTGGGCAATTCGTCCGCCTCGCGTGCGGGCTTGTCCCAGCGGATGCGGTTGACCCGGGGAAAGCGCATGGCGACACCGGACTTGTGGCGGGTGGAGCGCTGCAGGCCTTCAAAGGCGATCTCCAGCACCAACCCGAAGTCCTTGTCGGCACGCACCGAGCGGACGGGCCCGAAGCGTTCCACCGTATTGTCGCGCACGAACTTGTCCAGCCGCTTCAGTTCCTCGTCGGTGAAGCCGAAATAGGCCTTACCCACCGGCGTCAGTAACCGGTCGCCATTGGCATCCTCGCGCCAGACCCCGAAGGTGTAATCGGAATAGAAGCCGCTGCGCTTGCCATGGCCGCGCTGGGCATACATCAGCACAGCATCGATCAAGTGCGGGTCGCGTTTCCATTTGAACCAGGGACCTTTAGGACGGCCGGGCTCATAGACGGAATCCCAGCGCTTGAGCATAAGGCCTTCGGCGATCTCCGGATCGCCTTTGGGCGGATGGGCGCGCAACTGCCGCAGTTCCTCCCAACTGGCGAAAGGCTGCAGGGGCGAAAGGTCGATACGGTCATTGTGCAATCGCGCCACAAAAGCTTCCAGCCGCTTGCGCCGTTCGGCAAAGGCGAGGCTGCGCAAGTCTTCCTCGCCATCCATCAAAAGGTCATAGGCACGAATGCCGGCGGGGAATTTCTCCATCAGCCTGGCGTCCGCTGTCTTGCGGTTCAGTCTTTGCTGCAGGTCACCGAAGGGCGCGGCATGGCCGCCGCGGAAGATCAGCAGTTCACCGTCGATCACGCCGTCGAAATTCAAAGCCGCGATCACATCGGGAAAAGCGGCGGCGATATCCTCGCCTGTGCGGCTGTAGAGCCGGCGTTGGCCGCCTTCATGGGCGGCCTGCACCCTGATGCCGTCCCATTTCCATTCCGCCGCATAATCCTGGGCGTCATAGCGGGCGAAATCGCTATCCTCATCGATCGCCTGGGCCAGCATCACCGGACGGAACCGGGCCGGCGCGTCCGCGCTGGGCTTGTCGCTGCGTTTCTCCAGCCAGGCGAACAGATCG
>Ga0157379_10000399_pt1 | contig 35280 bp, 31 predicted proteins | sample S25metaG_FD_121802 | JGI IMG/M metagenome (GOLD analysis project Ga0157379, IMG submission 121802) | Switchgrass rhizosphere microbial communities from Kellogg Biological Station, Michigan, USA - S2-5 metaG | ecosystem: Host-associated > Plants > Roots > Rhizosphere > Soil | place: USA... | reverse complement strand
GATCTGCGACGCCGAGGTCGCGTTCAGCGCTCCGGTCTCGGTCGTCGCCCTCTTCCGCGACGTCCTCGACGCCTTCGCGCTCCCGGAGACGCCCCGCTGGGTCGCGCTCGAGCGGCTCCTCCTGCACGTCGTCACGCACTGGGCCGCCACCCCGCCGCACCGCGATCCCATCTTCGCCCGCGACGGCTGGCGCTGCGCCGTTCCGGCGTGCAGCTCGCGGCGCAACCTGCACGACCACCACATCCTGTTCCGCTCCCGCGGCGGCGGCAACGCACGCGACAACCGGATCACCATCTGCGCCGCCCACCATCTGCACGGCCTGCATCAAGGCACCATCCGGGCCTGGGGCATGGCGCCGCATCCGGTGCACTGGCAGCTCGGCGTGCGCTCCGACGCGCCCCCGCTCCTCACCTGCGTCGGCGACCGGCTCTGCGAAGACGCGGCCGCAGGCTGACGGCGACCTCTGATCCGTCGAAACCGACGTGAGCCGCGTCGCAGGCACCTGCCTGCGCGCGGCTCGCGTCGCCCCCCTCAGACCAGCCGCACCGCAACCCCCTTCGAACGCAGCTCGCACACGAGGCTCGTCACGCGCGGGGCGAGCGCGCGATCGTCGCGATCGAGCGCCAGCTCGACCCACACGCGGCGCGGGGCGAGCGCGTTAGCATCTCTGACGTGCGTCCGGAGGTTCTCCAGATCATAGGGTGTGGCTGGCGCCGAGTAGTACAGCGAGCCGTGCGGACCAACGATGTGCGCTTCGATCATGATGACCTCCAGAGGGTCACGGGGGGCGCCGACCACGCGACAGTACGCCCGCTGTCCACATACGCAAGAGGGTTTTATGTGACATTCATTAAATTCTCGTTGACGATCTTCCTGTGTGTGCACGTATATGAACACGTCTAGTACTTGAGTCGTAGTGTTTTCACCCGTTGTGGTGATGACCCGAGATGAAGGGCGTGCGCGCACGCCCCCCGGCGGCCGCGATCGAGCATTCCCGCGCGCGCCTTGACCCGTGACGCCCGGCGGCGCTAGGGGAAACCGCATGCCGATCCCCCGCCTGTCGCCTACCGCCAGCGGCGAAGAGGTTGCCGCCGCTCTTGCAGCCGAAGGCTGCGCCATCGTCGAGCGGGCCGTCGCGCCCGCGCTGCTCGATCAGGCCCGCGGCGAGCTGAAGCCCTGGCTCGAGGCGACGCCCGTCGGCCAGGACGATTTCTCCGGCCGGCGCACGCGCCGCACCGGCGGGCTCATCGCGCGCTCAGAGACGTGCCGCGATCTCGTCATGTATCCGCTCGTGCTCGACGCGGTCGGCAAGGTGCTGCACCACGTGACGACCTTCCAGCTCCACCTCACGCAGGTGATCGCCATCGGCCCCGACGAGCCGGCGCAGACCATCCATCGCGACCAGTGGGCGTTCGACTTCTTCCCCTTCCCCGCCGACTACGACGTCCAGTGCAACACCATCTGGGCGATGACCGACTTCACCGAGGCGAACGGCGCCACGCGCGTCGTCCCCGGCAGCCACAAGTGGGAAGACCGCCTCGAGCTGACCGCCGAGCAGACCGTCCCCGCCGAGATGCCCGCCGGCTCCATCCTCTTCTACACCGGCAAGATCTACCACGGCGGCGGCGCCAACCGCTCGCAGCAGACGCGCGTCGGCCTCAACATCACCTACGCCGTGAGCTGGGTACGCCAGGAGGAGAACCAGTACCTCGCCGTGCCGCACGACATCGCCCGCACCCTGCCCGAGCCGCTCTTGCGCATGATGGGCTACGCGCGGGGAGCGTACGCGCTGGGGTACGTCGACGACTCGCGTGATCCGCTGGACGTGCTGCTCGGGCGGAAGGCGGAGACGCAGTGTCTTGGCAGCCTGGAAGAAGCCGAGGCGCGCATTCGTAGCCTGGCCTGAGCGCGGTCGCGACGAGCTACGGCGCGCCATCGGGAAGGGCCAGCAGATACTCGGGCCCGAACGTCGCGGCTTCCGCCTTCGCGACGGGCTCGAAGTCGGAGAGTAGAACCGTCGTCGTATCGCGATAGACGTGGTCGTCGACGAGCAATCGCGTCGGAATCGTTCGCCCGAGAACGCCCGCAAACTCCTCGTAGCGAACGGACTTGAGCAGCTTGCCCGACGCCGCGAGGAAGTCGATCTGCAGCGGTCGGAAGTCGTCGCGCCGAACACGATACGTGGCGCGGGGATAGTGGACGTGGCCCGCGCCTGCGTCGAGATCCACGACGTACTCCGCGCTCGTTTCCTCGCGCAGTCTCGCTCTGTAACTGCTCAGGACATCGACCGACGTCACGTCCGAGATGCTCGCACCGCCGAAGACTCGAAGGTCCGGGGGAATGCGGGTCAATCGGTGCAGACGTCGCGGGCGCAGCCACAGCACGTCGGGTGTCACGAGCATCACGTCCCCGGGAATGGGCTCCAGCACGAACACCAACTGTTGCGCGAAGCCGTTCGCTCGCACTTCGACGAGCGTCGAAGGCGCACCCTCGGCATCTTCCGCCGCACTGGCTTCGGTCGCTTGCGAAGCGATGCGCGCGCGAAAGCGATACGGGATCTCGAGGCCCCGCTGGCGATCGGCACGCTGTACGATCTCTCGCGCCGTCGGCGTGACGGCCGTCGTAGACGCCGACGGTACGGCCACCGCCCCGAGGAGCGTGATCGCGGCGGCGATCACCTGCAGCATCGCGGATCACGTGGCACGGAGCGCATCCGAGACCTCCCCGCGAATCGCCCGCAATGATGGGACGATCGCCGCGCTGATCGCTGCCAGGACGACGATGGCGACGGCGATCGCGAACGCCCGTGGTACGACGTGGACCTGCGCGACATAGCCCTGGCTGTGACCGGGTGGGGGCGGCATGTCGATGCCCACGGAGGAGATTGCGACACACGCCATGAGGCCGAGCGCGCTGCCCAACGCAGCGCCCGAGACGCCGATCGTCGCCGACTCCGCCACGAACATCGCCAGCACGCGCCACGGCCCGAATCCGAGCGCGCGAAGCACCCCAACCTCGGCCGTCCGCTCGAGCACGGCCATCGACATGGTATTCGCGACGCCGAGCACCACGACGAGGGTGACGATCGTGAGGAACACGTCGAGGATCCATCGATAGAGCCGCACGACACTCGCATACACGGGGGAGAGCTCATCCCATGTCGCGAGGCGTACGCCGATATTCTTCTCGCTGAAGGTGTGCCGCAGGTGGGCCACTGCGCGGCGCACCTCTTCCGCGTCACGCAACGCCACCGCAACACTACTCGTTCCATCGGTTTGCATGAGCTCGCGCGCCGCCGCGACCGGAACGAAGAGTGTGCGCGCGTCATACTCGAGCACGCCGCTCTCGAATATTCCCGCCACTTCCGCCTCGGTCGCGCTCATACTGCCGCGATCGGAATACGCGATGAGCGATACGAGGCTTCGCGGACGCACACGCAGACGCTCGGCGAGGCCGCGGCCGATCAGGACTTGCGGAGAGCGCTCGGCGCCCGTGAACCATCGGCCGGCAACGACCATCATCAACGACCGGAGTCGGGCCTCGGGAATGGCGTCGACGCCAACGCCGGAGAAGGCCATCGTTCGCGGTCCGGCGCTCACGAGGCCCTGGAACTCGAGTCGGGGCGCGACGACAGCGACGTGCGGGAGCGCTTGGATGGCAGTATCGACCTCTCGCGCGACTGCGGCGGACAGCCTGGCGCGCGGCTCTGTCCGCGCCGGAAGAATCTGCAGATGGCCGAGCCCGCCGTAGACGATTGCCTCCCGTAGACCCCAGAGCGTGAAATCCACGAACCCCGCGGCAACGACCATCGCCGCCATGCCGATGGCGACCGCTCCACACGTGATCCCGGTCCGACGCGGATGGCGCAGGACGTTTCGGATCGCGATGCGAGCGAGGCGGCCCATGCTCAGCCACGCAGGGCCGTTCCGCACCAGCCGTCGCGCAGCGCAAAGCATTGGTCGGCTCGCGACTCGACACTCGGATCGTGGGTGGCGACGACCAACGTGGTCGCGTGGTTGCGATTCGCCGCGCGCAGCACGTCGACGACGTCATTCCCCGTTCGCGGATCGAGGTGCGCCGTCGGCTCGTCCGCAAGGACGAGCATGGGCTGCGTCACGAGCGCCCGTGCAATGCCGACCCGTTGCTGCTGGCCGCCGCTGAGCTCCCCGGGCCGGTGGCCGGCGACGGGTCGCAACGCGAGCTCGTCGATCAACGCGGTGACCCGTTGAGCACGTTCGCGCTTGGTCAGCGTGCCGAGGGCCAATGGCAGCGCGACGTTCTCCTCGGCCGTCAGCACCGGGATCAGGTTGTTTGCCTGGAAGATGAACCCCACACGCGCCGTGCGAAATCGTGTCCGTTCCGCCGCCGACATCCGATGCAAGCCGAACGCTCCGACGTTGATCTCGCCCGATGTCGGGCGATCGAGACCGCCGATCAAGGCGAGGAGCGTGCTCTTCCCGCTTCCGGACGGACCGACGACGCAGTTGAACGCGCCGCCCGGCAGCGCACACGACACCCCGTTGAGGACCTCGATCCAACCTGCGCGCGACGGGTAGCGTTTGTGGACACTACGGAGAGACACCGCGCTCATCGGAGCTCCTCGTCGAGGCGAGCAAGCTCGCGCTTCGCGTGGTCGCTGCCCGGATTGACGCGCAGCGCCTGCTCCAGAGCGGCGCGAGCGGCCCCGGCGTCGCCCTGGCGCCGCTGGGCGACGCCCTCCCAGATCCACGCTTCGTCGCATCTGGCATCGAGCTGCCGTGCCAGACGGAACTCGCGTAGCGCCTCGTCCATGCTTCCGCCGAACATGGCCGGGGTCTCGAGCTTGCCGATTCCCACTCCGACGTGCGCGAGCGCGTTCCGCGGATCGAGCTCGAGCGCCCGGGCGTAAGCGGCCGTCGCCAGGCGACCGTAGCGTATCCGTCCGATGACGCCGCTGTAGGCGGCGAGCTGGCCATACAGCTCGCCGAGGGTGGCTTGGAAGGTCGAGGACGCGGGCGAGCGTTCGAGCGCCACCACGGAGACGCTCACGCCTTCCTGCAGATACTTCACGGCCACGTCCTGCTCGTCGCGGTTGGCGTGATAGATCGCCATCGCCTCGAGGGCCCGGCCGAGACGATGGTGCCCGCTTCCGTCGGCGTCTATCGCAGCGGCCTCGACTCGCGCCATCTCGAGCGCGGACGTGAGCGCGGGAAGGGACATCGTATCGAACGCCTTCTGCACCATGGCGTCTCCTTCCTCCTGCTGTGTCATCGACTCCGCCAGCGTCGCATCGTGGACGAGCACGAGCGCGCACACGGCTGCAACCAATCCTCTCATCATTGTTCACCTCCTCCTCGGTCACCCTCCTCGCGACGCCGTCGGATCTCCTCGGCGACCTCCGCCTCGGTGAAGCCCGCACGCAGGCGCGCGGCACCGTCGACCTGAAGCTGTAGAGGATCGTCGAACTTTCGACGCACCAGCTCGGTATTCCCTTCCGGGACGACCTTCGCCCGTTCGAGCCGGTGCGCCTCGTCGAGCATGCGGCGGCGGGAGACGCTTTCCGCGTGGGCCACGAGGCGCCGAATCTCGTCGTCGCCGTCACACAGGCGTCGCAGCCATTTGTTGCCGCAGCGGACGTGTCCAATCTCGTCGAGTTGCACGCGGCTGAAGTAGCCGACCATCGTACGGTCGCCGCGGGCCGCCCAGAGGCAGCGATGCAGATCGATGCTGTCGAGGGCGGAGGCCTCGACGAGCCGCTCGAGCATCGCTAGGCGACCCGCCAATCCATGACCGGCGCAGACCACGAACTCATGCGTGCTGAGCGGCTGCTCTCCCAGACGTACGCCGTTCTGGGTCAGACGGCACAACCACAGGGCGAGGTGCGCTACCTCGTCGCGAATCTGCCGCGCCATATCCCACTGGAACTCCCAGGGCATGCCCGCGAACTCGGCGATGTGCCGGCTCACCGCTTCGAAGGTGTTGATCTCGAAGGCGACCAACTGATGCAGATAGCGGTGCTCGTCCGCCGGCGACGCGACGAACCACACCTCCTCACGGGCCTCGCCAGCCCTCAGCGCCGCGATGACGCGACCGCGGGCCGGCGCTTCCACTTCGTTGGAGGTTCGAGCGAAGGCCATGCTCGTGCGAGCGCTTCCGAGCGCCAACTCGCCCTGCGTCGCCAGACGACGCAGGCACTCGACGTGGCGGCTCGACTCGAGCGATCGTCGCCTCCGACGCCATCGCCCGTACCATCGACGGCGCTGGTCAAGGTCCCGCGAGGCCGCGTGGATCGCGCTCGGCGCCTCGCACGAAGCGACGCTGGCATACGCCGCGATCGCGAATGGCACGAGGACGCCGTAGAAGCCTGCGACCACGGCGGTTTCCTCCGCGAGTCCTGCCCACTCGTGAACCAGCCGCACTGTCATCGGGTCCGGAAGAGAGGAACAGGCCGTCTGGGCCGTCTCGGACGGAAGCACGCTGCAGAGGCGACGAATGCGCAAGGCCGCCGCCCAGACGTTGCGACACAGAGCGATCTTCACCGAGAGCGACGGCGTCGCGGCGACGAATCCCGCGAGACTCTCGAGCAGCAGACGCTCGAACGCCACGAGCGCGGCCACCCCCTCGACACGATCTCTCGTCGGCATCACGGCGATCCTCGCCGCCAATCGGCCTCGAGCTCGTCGAGGCTGGCAAAGCCGAGTTCTCGGCAGACTGCGTCCACGGGTCCCCGAGCGCCGGCCCAACACGCATCGAAGATCCGCGCGAACGCCTCGAACCCGTATCGCGTGATCAACCACCCCACGTACCCGCCAGCAGCCGCATACTCGTCCGCCACGAGCCGTCGAGCGCTCGCCATCCCTTCGAGGCCAGCGCCGTCGAGCGCCGCCGACAGGGAACGCCATTCGAGAGCCGGCTCGAACGGCGCCTGGGCCGGGAACATCACACCAGGAACCAGTCGTCGCTGCGTCCAGACGGCGAGCCCCTCCGAGAGCCAACGAGAGCCGCACATCGCAAGGACGTGCGTAAGCTCGTGGTGTAGTGCCGCCGGCGACCATCCAGACGGCGCGATGCGCACGACCGTGCACGGGGCCGCGTCACCGACGAGGGCGACGGGAATCCCGGGGCGTCGACTCGTGAGATCCACGAGGAGCGGTACGGCGACCGGCACCTGCAGCAGATCCGCGATCGCTTCGAGCGCATCGCGTGTGGCGCGCAACGCCGTGTCCGCCTCCCGCACCGTCATTGGACGGAGTGCCACGGCGATCTCGCCGTCCTGTACGCACAGGACGTCGGGATCCGCCAGCAGTCGTCGCACCAGCTCGGTGGCGACGTTGTCGCTCGTCACTGCGAGGAGGCCGCTCACGCCCCCGCGCGCATCGCCGTTCTTCGTGGAGAGCGCGGCGAACATCAGGCGCCGCAGGACGTCCAGCCGGCATCCCGCGCCGGCGTACACCTCGTGCGGCACCAAGCGCAGACGCCGACAGAGCGCGTCGATCCGCACGTCGAAGCTCGATCCATCGCGATCATACGACAGCAGGCCGGCGGCTTGGAGCCGCCATACGAGGTCATCGCTGCACCTCAGGCCGTCGTCACCGGTCGCCGCTGCGAGATCGGTAGCGCCGAGCGGGATCCGACACACGCGCCTCGGCGTAATCGCGAGGCCGAGCATCCCGCGCCCGCAAGGAAGCAGTGACGTCGTGACCCCGCCTCGCAGCCGCGGCCGTCGAGGCATGTCGCGGTTCGCCGGCATGGCGGGGCGACGGAACGGGAGCGGACGGGGCCTCGTCACGTCGCGTGGCGCCCCTGGTGACCGCACCCAGATGTAGCCTTCTCGTACGAGAAGATCGGCGAAGCCCATCTCCGCCTGCTGGACGTCGTCCGAATCGAAGATGCGGACGATCTCGAGAGTGTGGTCGTCGACGGCCGCCCGCAGCGCCTGAGTGTTGACGGCAATCGGAGCGACGAACGCTTCTGCCCCCGACGACGATGCCCGGAGCGCCGCGCGGGTCTGCTCGGCTCCCTGCACGTCCAGAACGTTCAGCAGCATCTCACTACCGGCGGCGGCTTCATGCGCCAGGGCGCGTATCCAGAACGACCAGCCGGTTTCGCCGCCCCACATGCTGACGCCTTCGATCAGGAAGAGCGTTCGCCGCAATCGCGGAGACCAGGTGGATCGGCGAAGTGCCGACCACGCGCCCGCCTGAAGATCGTCGACGGCAAGCACCGCCCTGTCCATTCCATCCGCGCGGCGGGCTTCACAGAGCGCGAGTACAGACGGGTGCTCGATCTCGACGACCGGGATGCCGGGACACCGGCCATCGCCTTCCGCAACGGCGTACCCACGCCCCACCATCACCACCTGCTCGAGGCCGCGAGATCCGGCTGAGCGCTCCACGCGCGCGAACATTCGAGCACGCAACTGCATGAGCAGCGCGAGCCCGGGACTGATCATCTCGAGCTGCACGGCCAAGGCATCCGCTTCGGGCGACACCGGTCCCGAGCACGCGACCCCCGCGCCCACGCCGGGCAGCTCGGACGGGAGCCGGCGCAATGCGGCCGTCAACTCGGCCCGAAACAGAGACGCATCAGGCATCGGGGTGCCCGATCGCGATCATCATCAGGGAGATCTGCGCTACGCCGTCGAGCCCGAGGAGCGCGTGTACCCTATCATCGTAGAATCCGTCGAGCGCGACGGCCCCGAGTCGCAACGCGTTCGCGACGAGGTACACGCTCTGGCCCACGTACCCCGCCTCGAGCAACGCCAAGCGGTAGGCGCGCTCGCCGTATTTGATCCGCACCCTCGGCATGTCCGCCACCACGGCCAGCACGAGGGCGGCACTCGCGACGAGATCGGGATAGATCGAGGCGCTACGGAGATCGGATTCCGTGCAACGCGGACGCACGTACTGCAAGACATGCCGGCCGACGTGATAGTGATAGACGCCCTCGGCGAGCTGGCCTCCGGGACGTTGCAGCACGTAGACGTCGAGGGGATAGAGACCGCCGCCCGAGGGCACCGCACGGGTGGGTGTTCCGTTCTCCCGCTCGTGCGTTCCGTAGCCGTAGCGCAGGAGCTCCCCCAACGCGGCGACCGACACGGCGTCTTGCGAGAACGTGCGCTGCGACCGCCGCGTCTGGATAGCGCGTCCCACGCTCATCTCGAGCTCAGCGCCAGGCGGAGGTAGGACGACGCACGCCGCGGCCGTGTACGTCTTGTACCTCTCGCGCGCGTCCTCGTAGAGGTCGTGAAGAGTACGCTCCCGCTGCCGCTTCGTGCGCGCGTTCACGAACGCGATCTGCGTCGGACTGTGCTTCGAATTGCAGTGGTACAGCTCGTCGAGCGCAGTCGGCTCTTCACGATCCCATGCGATCATGGCGCAGCGCCTTTCTCGTGCTTACGGCAATGGATGCGGATCCGTGTTGAACTCGCCCGGCCCCCACGGGTGCGTGCGATACCCCAGGGTCACGGGGACTCGAGCGACCCGTGCGCCGCCGAGACAGCGAACATGGTGTCCGCCCCAGAGCGGATGGAGATCGGCGACGACGACCCGGACGACCACGAGTCCGAGATCGGCGATGTCCGGCGGCGTGACGTCCACGACGACGGCGTCGAGACTTAGCTCGCGGAGCAACGCCTGGCAGCGTTCGAGCTCATGCGACTCGTCATCGCTCGCGACGGTCGCCGGTCGTGAACGGACACGTTCGCTTCCATCGAGCAGAAAACCCAGCTTGGCTCGCATCCGCGGATCGCCATAGAGCAGCGAGTGCTGATCGAGCGAGATCACGTCGGCATAGTCCGGCCGGAAACGCGGAGGGGCGGACACCCGGCAGCGCGTGTGGATCCAGAACAACGTGTGGGCGCTTTCGATGAGCGCCTTTGCGGCCGCTGGCCCCAACGTCGAGCGCGTCGCCGCACCGACGGCGAGCGACGGAACGACGCCGGGCGGGCTCGCGAGGACGCTCAGCACGGTCGGGAGGCCGACGTCGGTCGTGGCTTCAAAAAGCCGCGCCTCGAGCCCGGCGCTCGAGCAGCGCTCGAGAGCGTCCGCGAACTCGCCATCACCGCTCGCGCTCGCATCGATGGGCGCGAGCGGAAGACGGTTCAGCCACCCGATCATGACCGCATCGCGCTCGATGCACTCGTACAGCCCCAGGACGACCGCACGCTTCTTATCGACATGGCACGCCGCGCCGGTGCTCGTCGACTGCAAGAGGCGCTCCTCCGCCCGTGGAGCGGCGTAGGGCGTATACACGCGCGACGCAGGTACCAAGCGTTCGCGGCCGTCGGAGAGCGAGACTCCAGCGACCCAACTCAACGACGTTCGCGGGTCGAAACGCGCGTACGGAAAGTTCGGCCACCCGTACTGCTCTTCCGCGAAGAAAATCAGTCGCGCGGGATCCATGGCGACGCGCTCTACCTCGCGAAACGGCGCACGGAAGGTGTCGTCCTCGCGATACGTCCCGATACTGTAGCGCTCGATTGCCTCACCGAGCGCGCCCATCAGAGCCGACTCGACGGTGACACCGGCGCCGCCGTTCAGCGTGCTCGCCAAGGCGTCGGAGAACGGCCGCGTCGAGGCGAGCTGCGCCGTCGCGAAGAAGAACGGCGGATCGGAGGGGCCCACTTCGTGCACGGCGAGCTGGCGAACGACGCCGAACCGGTCATCGACCACCGCCGCCGCGCGCGCCACCGTCGTTTGCAGATCAGGATCGCTCACGCTCGACCCGGGTGGCGTACAGGAAACTGTTGATCGTGGGACGGCGCCGGAGCGGCGAGCAACGCGGACACCGCGGTAGTCGCAACACCCGATGCAGCCGGACGGTACAACGGAGAAAGTCGACACGCAGAATCTGGCCCAGGATCGCCGGCGGCGCGAACCGCGCGAGATACTTCGTCCCCTCAATCACCGCCCACGCGCTCACGATGGCAACGAACCCCGGGAGGCGTCCGCACGCTTCGAGCGAGCTCGAAACCTCGCGGGTCTGCGCAAGATACGCGCGGGTCATCTCGGGATCGACCCAATTCGCTTCCTCGCGAGCCAGAACACACGCCAGACAGGGACCCTCGCCCGGAACGAACAGCGGTCCCACGAAGCCTTCGCTCCCGAAGATGCGTACTGGGCACCATGCGAATCCGTATTCGAGAGCCAGGTCGTTGAGGGCTTCTTCGTCGCGCGCTCGACCATCGCCTGTATCCGACACGACGATGGTCAAATCGGCCCTCCGGCACGCGCGGAGCAGTGCCGCGCACCCCTCTTGCCGATCGCGAACCGATCGCGTCACCACGCCGACCCCTGCACGGCGGAAGTCCTCGACGAGCACGTCGCCGATCGCGCCACCGCCTCGTACGAGCACATGCGCCGCCTCGAGACGCGCCGTGCATGCCGCGGCGTCGTCGTGGAAGCGCGCAAAGCAGCGTTCCTGATCGGACACCGGTGGCGGAGACGGATTGACCTCGACGATCTCGCGCTGCGCGAGACCCCGTACGAGCCGTAGAACCTCCGACCGTCGGGTGCCCACACCCGACCCCAGCGTCCGGCCGTCGAGCCCGCTCAGGAGCCTCGCGAGCGTCGGGGCGCTCACGCCGTCGACGCTGACACGGACCGCTTGGTCGGGCGAGCGCAACAGGACCTTCTCGCCCGTGAGCGGAATGACCGCGAACTCGGGACGCAGCCGCACTCGCGCGTCCTCTTCGATGATTGCCGCCACGCTAACCCTCCGACTTCCACCGTTACCGTTACGCGCCCCGGAGAACCGGCCCGCACCGGCTCTCACCGGGGCGCTCCTTCCCTCACGCGCGATCCCGCGCGTCGGCCGCGGGCCTCAGTCGCACTGCGCGGTGGCCGTACAGGTGCAAGTGCACGTGCACGTGCCAGCGGCGGCCGTCTCGAGTCCGCGGCTAGCGCCCGGCACTTCGAGATCCTCGATCATCCAACCCTGCTTGCTGTTCGTCGGCATCGTTGCCATCTCCCTTCTCGACAGCGCCTCGTCGATTCGCTTCCGCGATCGCGAGTGCGTCGTAGGCGACATCACAAGCGCGGCGAACAGCGTCAATTGTGGCGCGCGGTATGAACACGATCGTCGCGACGGCGCCGTTAGCGACCGCGCATGCGCTATGGGACGCGCCACTCCGCTCCTCGCATCGATGTCTTGCCGCGGTGCGGCCAAGCACCCGCGGCACCTCTCAACCACGCCGCGCCAAGTGTGCTATGATGCGGTTGCGTTCGTGGCCCTCACACGGGGCCCTGCCTGGCCCCGGGAAAGGAGCGTCTCAATGACGGCTCAGACCGGTACGGCCACCCATCCGGCGATCACTCCCCACGCGGAGGAGGTCTCCAGGACCTACGAGGAAGGCATCGTTGCGGGGCTGATTGGCGCTGCCGTGATCGCGGGTTGGTTCTTCCTGCTGGACGCGATCCACGGCCGGCCGCTCTACACGCCGACGGTGCTCGGGACGGCGCTCTTCGGCTCGGCGCGCGAGTCGAACCCGTTCGAGATGGCGATCATGTTCACGTTCGTCCACGTGCTCGTGTTCGCCATGCTGGGCGGGCTCGCGGCGCGCCTGCTGGCGCTGGCGGAGCGCGATGCGAACTACGGCTTCGGCATCCTGCTGCTGTTCGTGGTGTTCGAGTTCGGCTTCGTCATCGCGGGCATGTTCTTCGCCGAGGACGTGCTGGCGTCGCTGTCGTGGCCGGCGATCCTGGTCGGCAACCTGCTCGCGGCGGCGGCGATGGCGGTGTACTTCCGGCGCCACCACCCGAATTTGCTGATCAACCCGTAGCGAGCAGTCAGTGGGACAGGAGCGTGCGCGCCCTCACGTGGAGAGATCCACGATGAGCGGCACGCACAGCTCCAGCTCCTTCACCGTATCGAGTGACGCGGCGCCGAGCTGACCATTGACGACCACCGACACCGGCTGGTGCTTCGCCGGCGGTGGATCGATCTTGGCCCCCTTGTCCTTGGGGTCGACGGGGCCGCAGGAGGTCTGCGGAATCGTCACCTTCGCCGGCTTCACCTGGTAGCAGACGAGGTGGCTCGCCGGGTTGCGGATCGACGCCGGCGTGATCGGCACCGGATCGCCCGTCTTCAGCACGGCGGGCGAGCCCGACTTGTCGACCGGGAGGCAGAGGCGCGTCAGCTTCTTCACGTCGTAGACGCGGGTCTCGAATTGATCCGCGGCGGTGAGCTGCATTTTCTTGGGTAGCGTCGCGGCGAGGGTGCCGTCGCTCCGCTTCTTCTGCGTCTGGGCCGCGTAGCAGAGGAAGTGATCGACTTTGGAGATCTGCGGATCGGGCACGGCGGGCGGCGACGCGGTGAGGGACTTGTTCACGGGAACGAGCAGGCTCTCGGGCTTGGTGACCGTCGCGACGATACCGCCGCATTCGCTCGTGAGCGGCAGGTCGACGACCTTCGGGAACTTGCCGAAGACCTTGCGGCGCTTCAACGCGTAGCGCGCCAGATGGGTGGCGGGGTCGAACGTGCCCGCGCCGTTCACGCTGGCGGGCGCGTCGAGCGCGACGAGTGCCGTGACGTCGTAGTCGGCGGCGCCGAACTCGTCAGCGAGGGTGAGCGGTCCGAATGGCGCGAGCTTCGCCGTACCCTTGGTGGGCTTCACCTTGTAGGAGGTGAAGGCGGCGAGCACGCTCGCCGTGAGGCTCACCGTGGTGCCGGGAATGACGGTGAAGACGGGGCCGTCCGGCACGCCGTTGGTGCAGTGGATGGCGAGCGTCGGAGGGGTCGAGAGGTCGATCGTCACCCGGCCCGAGTTGCCGAGATCGACGGTCATGCGCAACGGCGACAGCGACTGCAGCAACGAGCAGTGATCGTTCTCCGCCAGGACGAGCGTGAGGGTGCGCGTCGCGATCGTCGGCACGTCGTTCACGCTGAACGTCTGGGTGAAGGTGACGCTCGCGCCCGGCGAGTACGGAAAGACGTCGGTGGTGATGAAGTTGGTGAACTGGTTGACGGGGAAATCGTGCGGCACGCCGGCCGTGAGGTCGATGTCGGTCGGATCGACGCTCTGCCCGAACGCCGCGGCGGTCTTACCCGGGAACTGCGCCGTGCCGCTCGAGAGGCCGACGTGGAACATCGTCGCGTGCGCGACACCCGCGGCCAGCACCACCACCCCCACGACCATCAACCGGATGATCCGCATCGCAACACCCCCCCGCCGCTCCGTACCATCCTCCCCCGCGGCGGCACAAACCACGCGGCAGCCGGATGCAACGCGTCTTGTCGAGTCCGCCGCTTCGGGCTAGCCGAACGGCATGGCACGCCAGCTCTACTCGACCGGCTCGGTGTACGAACCCCTCCTCGGCTGTTCGCGCGCGGTGCGCGTGGGCGATCTGCTCACGATCTCCGCCTGCGGCCCGCTCGCCGCCGACGGCAAGACGACTGCCGCCCCCGACGCCTACGGCCAGGCGAAGCGCTGCCTCGAGATCATCGCTCGCGTCGTCGCCGACGCCGGCTTCTCGCTCGGCGACGTCGTGAAGACGCGCGTCTACTTCAAATCGTACGACGCGTGGGAGGAGATCGCGAAGGCGCACGGCGAGGTGTTCTCGACCGTCCGCCCGGCCAACGCCTTCATCCAGGTGGTCGGGTTCGCGAGCCACGAGTGGCACCTCGAGATCGAAGCCGAGTGCTACCGGAGCAGCTAACGCATGCTCCAACCCCGCTGACCCCGGTGGGCCGTCGAACTGATTGAAGATCGCGCTTCCGAGCGAGGTGGCCGCGCGCGCATGCGGCGATGCCGGCCGCAGCGACCAGACGATTCGTAGCGGCCGCAGCGGTGACGCGGCCCCGCGGGACTGCTATGCCGCTGCCATGCCCCAGCGCCCGACGTTGATGAGCACCCGCGCGATGGTCGTGAGCGAGCACTACCTCTCGGCCGAGGCCGGCATGCGCCTGTTGCATGCGGGCGGCAATGCGTTCGACGCCGCCGTCGCAGCGACCCTGGTCGAGGGCCTGGTCAACCCGCACATGCACACCTTCGGCGGCGAGATCGCGGCGCTCTGCTATGCCGCGTCGGAGCGGCGCGTCTTCGCGATCAACGGCAACACGGTCGCCCCGCGCGCCGCGACGATCGAGTGGTTCCGCGAGAACGGCCACACGTTGATCCCGATGGCGGGCGCGCTGCCGGCGGGGCCGCCCGCCGTCCCGCACGCCCTGCTCACGATCCTCGCGCGTTTCGGCTCGCGCAGCTTCGCGGAGGTGGTGACGCCGGCGCTCGAGCTCGCCGAAGGCGGCTTCCCGTTGCACCCCGCCCTGCGCGGTCCGGCGCCGGCGCACTTGCTCGGCGACTTCTCCTTGACCGGCGGCATGCAGATGTTCCTCGGGGTGTGGGCCTCGACGGGCAAGGTCTACCTTCCCGGCGGGCGCTTGCCGGACGTCGGCGAGCTGGTGCGCAACCCCGCCCTCGGGCAGACGTTCCGCCGGCTCATCGCCGCCGAGGAGCGCGCCGCCGGCCATGGGCGTACGCACGGCCTCGCCGCCGCGATCGACGCCTTCTACAAGGGTGAGATCGCCGACATCATCGCGGCGCACGCGGCGGCGCAGGGCGGGCTCCTGGCGCGCGCCGACCTCGAGGCCTATGCGTCGCGCGTCGAGGACGCCGTCGCGCTCGACTACCGCGGCTACACCGTCCACAAGTGCGGACCCTGGAGCCAGGGGCCGGTCTTCCTGCAACAGCTCGCGCTGCTCGCCGGCTACGACCTGGCGCGGCTCGAACACAACGGCACGGACTACGTCCACACGATCGCCGAGGCCGCGAAGCTCGCCTTCGCCGATCGCGAGCAGTGGTACGGCGATCCGGACTTCGTCGACGTACCGCTGGCCGGTCTCCTCGACCCGCGCTACGCGGCGGCGCGGCGCGCGCTCATCGATCCGGCGCGCGCCTCGGACGCGCAGCGCCCCGGTGATCCGCGGCGCGGCAAGGCGCTGCTCGAGGACGGCGAGATCTTCGCGGCGCGCGACTGGGGGCGCGGCACCGTCTACGTGTGCGCCGTCGACCGCGAGCGCAACATGGCGTCGTTCACGCCGAGCGGCGCGTGGCTCGCGACCTCGCCCGTGATCGAGGAGCTCGGCTTCCCGCTCGGCACGCGGGTGCAGACCTTCTTCCTCGATCCGCACCATCCGAACGCGCTCGTCCCCGGGAAGCGGCCCCGCACCACGCTCACGCCGACCCTGGTGCTGCGCGACGGCCAGCCAGCGATGGTGCTCGGCACGCAGGGCGGCGACCAGCAGGATCAATGGAGCCTGCAGGTCTTCCTCAACCTGGTCGAGTTCGGGATGCCGGTGCAGGATGCGATCGAGGCGGCGCGCTTCTCGTCGGCGCATTTCCCGCAGAGCTTCTTTCCCCACAACGCGATCCCGCGCGGCCTGCGCCTGGAGGGCCGCATCGCGCCCGCCACCCGCGACGCGCTCGCGGCGCGTGGGCACGAGATCATCCCGGAGGAAGACTGGGTCGCGGGCGACGTGCTCTGCATCCGCGTCGATCCGCGCACGGGCACGCTGCACGGCGGCGCCGACCCGCGCGGCGAGGTCAGCCGGCGCATGCCGGCGTACGCGATCGCCTGGTAGCTCGGGAGTGCTCGGAGGGTAAGGTGTTGACGGCGCGACCGGACTAAAGGAGCATCCGCGCACAACTCTACCCCTCCCCTCGCCCAGGGCTCCGGAGGCCGCAGTATGGCGGAACGCGACCAGTACTTCCTCGGCCACAGCGTGGTCGAGCAGCAACGTCTGCAACAGCAGGCGCGCGACCTCGCCGACGAGTCCCGGCGGTTCTTCGAACAGATCGCGATTCCGACGGGCGCACACGTCGTCGAGATCGGATGTGGTCCGCAGGGGTGTCTCGGGATACTCGCCGATCGCGTAGGTCCGACGGGTGCGGTGGTCGGTGTCGAGATGAGCGAGCACGCGGTCGAGCTCGCGCGGGGCTTCGTCGCCGAGCAGGGACTCGCGAACGTCGAGGTGCGCCACGGGAACGGTAAGGCAACCGGCCTCCCGCGTGCGTCGTTCGACCTGGCGACCGCGCGCCTGGTCCTCGTCAACATCCCGGAGCCCGAGGACGTCGTCACCGAGATGGCGGCGCTGGTGAGGCCCGGGGGTGTCGTTGCTCTCCACGAAGCGGATTGGGGGATGGTTCTATGCGATCCCCCGCTGCCCGCATGGGACACCATGATTCGCGCGTTTCTCGGCTACTCCCAAGCGAACGGAATCGATCATCTGATCGGCCGGCGCATTGGGCGCCTCCTCCGCACCAGTGGACTCAAGGATGTTCGGATCAACCCTCTCCTCCACATCTACGACGTGCATCACAGCCGGCGGACCCTCTTTCCCGAATTCGCTCGGAATCTCCGCGACCGGATGGTGACGAACGGATTCATGACCGAGGACGAGTTCGGGAGCTGCCATGAATCTCTCGAGCGCCACCTGGCCGACCCGGACACGCTCGTGATTTGGGCCTACTTCCAGGCGTGGGCTACGAAACCTTAGCCACGTCAGGCTGGTACACCTGGCCTGCGCCGGGGTCGTCTGATCGCGGACCGCAGCGGTGGAGCAAATCTGACCGAATCTGCGGCCCGTGTAGCGTCCAGCCGGTGATCTAGGTAGACCCCGTCGGATGGAGGGTGTCGAGCGATGAGGATCGCGAAACGAATCGGCGTCGCAATTGGCCTCGGGGGTGCAGTGGCGGGTGCGCTTGCAACGACCGCCGTCGCGACGTGTCCGATCGCCCAAGGTGCCGTCGTGGGTGGGCTCGGCGCGCTCGGACTTTCGCATTGTGCGCCTTCGGAGTTTCGGCCGTTGCTCTACGTCGCTGCGGCGGTCTCCGGAGCATTGTTCATCTACGCTGCCGCGCGGGTGCGCCGTCGACGTAACGACGTCGAGCCGCAGGGCTCGTAGGTGGAACGGCCGCGGCAAAAACGGCCAGCGAGCCCCGATATTACCCCCGTTGACATAATCTGCCACGGGCCGTAATATCCGGGCGGTGAGTCCGACCGCCAAGAGCCTCATCCTCGACCTGCTTTCGACCCTGCACGGCGGCTCCATGCCCGTGCGGGCGCTGGTGCTGGCCGGCACGCTTTTCGACATCGCCCCCAACAGCATCCGCGTCGAGCTGGCCCGCCTCGTCGGCCGCGGCCTGATCGAGAGCGACGAGCGCGGCAGCTACCGGATGGCGCGAGGGGCACAGTCGGTGCAGAGCCGGGTCGTCTCCTGGAGCCGCATCGAGGAGCGCATGACGTCGTGGACCGGCGGCTGGGTCGGCGTCCACACCGCCAGCCTGCCCCGCAGCGATCGTCGCGCCGCGCGCCGGCGTGAGCGCGCCTTCGCGTTCCTCGGCTTCCGCGAGCTCGACACGGGGCTGTGGATCCGGCCCGACAACTTGAGCGGCGGCGTCGCCGAGGTGCGACGGCAGCTCACGGCGCTCGGCCTCGAGCCGGCGGCCGTCGTGTTCGCGCTCGGCGCGCTCGACCCGGCAACCGAGACGCGCGCCCGCGCCCTCTGGGACGTCGCGGCGCTGCGTGCCGGCTACCGCGCCACGCGCGACGCCATCCTCGCGAGCGAGCGCCGCATGCCGCGCCTCGCGCCGCAGAAGGCGATGGTCGAGAGCTTCACGCTCGGCGGCCGCGCCATCCGCCAGCTCGTGCTCGATCCGCTGCTGCCCGAGCCGATCCTGCCGAGCACCGAGCGTCGCGCGCTGGTGCAGACGATGCGCCGCTACGACAAGCTCGGCCGCGCCTGCTGGCGCGCCTTCATGGTCGACCACGGGGCGCCGAGCCGGCGCTCGCCCGTCGATCTGCGCACGACCACCGATCTGAGCATCATGAGCATGGTGCGCGACGGCGCCGCTTCGGCCGCCGTCGCGGGAGGAACCCGATGAGCAACGACGTCTCCGACGCGTTCGTCCCGCTCTGGCGCCAGGTGATCCCCCTCGAGGAGCGCAAGAAGCTGCTCGCGATCTCCCCCCTGCGCTCGTGGTGGATGATCCTCAGCAACTGGCTCTTCATGTTCGCAGCCATGGCGCTGGTCGCCTGGTGGCCGAATCCGCTGACGATCGTCATCGCGCTCTTCGTGATCGCGGCGCGTCAGCTCGGCCTCGCCGTCGTCATGCATGAGGCGGCGCATCGGACGCTCTTCAAGAGCCGCGCCTGGAACGACTGGGCCGGCAACTGGCTCGCCGCCTATCCGGTGTGGACCGACACGGCGCCCTACCGCAACTACCACCTCGCGCACCACGCCCGCACCGGCACGATGGAAGACCCCGACCTCGGCCTCGTGACGCCCTTCCCCATCACGCCCGCCAGCTTCCGCCGCAAGGTGTGGCGCGATCTCTCCGGACAGACCGGGGTCAAGCAGGCGACCCTCGTCTTCAAGCGCGACATGGGCCTCCTCGGCACCCGCCGCAACCAGCGCAACTTCGGCTTGAGCGGCGGCGAGCGGCCCGACGTCGGCTGGCACAAGATCGCCCCGGTCGCGATCACCAACCTCGTGCTGCTCCTCATCCTGACGCTCGCCGGCCACCCCGCGCTGTATCTCCTGTGGGTGGTTTCGTGGCTCACGACCTATCGCCTCGTGACGCGCATCCGCGCCATCGCCGAGCACTCGATGGTGCCCGACCAGCTCGATCCGTTGCGCAACACCCGTACGACGCGGGCGCGCTGGTGGGAGCGCTTCCTCGTCGCGCCGAACCTGGTGAACTACCACTACGAGCATCACCTCATGATGACGGTGCCGCATCACAACCTGCCGAAGCTGCACCGCGTGCTGGTCGAGCGCGGCCTCATCCCCGAGGGCTGCCTCGTGACCGGCTACCGCGAGGTGCTGCGCCTCGCCACCTCGCGCGCGGCCTGACTAGCGCGCCAGGAAGTCGACGACGGCCGCGAGGGCGGCGATGCGGCGGCCGGCGCGGCCATCACACCATGGCTCGGGGGCGACGCCGTCGTTCACGAGCTCGGCCGCGGCCTCCATGCCGCCGACGGGACGATTGAGCTCGCGGATCATGGCGTCGCGCAGGTCGAGCGTGTCGCGCGGCGGGTCGCCCTCGCGGTGCAGCAGATCGCCCGTGTAGCTACCCCACGTGCAGAGCAGCGTGCCGACCCCGACGAACGGCCGCCACCGCGCCATGACCTCGGCGACCGCGGCGCCGCCGTGCAAGCGTGACGCGTCGACCTCGAGGTGGTGCGCGGTCGAGGGCGCGAGCGTGCCGCGCGGCGCCGCGAAGGCCAGGAAGCGCTCGCCGGTCGATGGACGGAGCGCGACGAGCTGCACCAGCTCGGGCGCCGTGCCGCCGCGCGCCAGCGGATGCGCGTTGGCCTCGGCGTAGACGACGACGATGTCGGCGCGCCGCGTCCGCAGGGTGCGCCGCGCCACGCTCAGGCGTCGCTGCCGCTCGCGCTTCTGCCGGCTCCACGGCGGATTCGGGCGCAGCGCGCGATAGACGAGCTGCGTGCCGACCATCTGCTCGAACGCACCGAGAATCGGGCGGAAGCGGTCCGGCGCACCCTCGAGACGGCCGAGCGTCTCGACGATCGCCTCGACCGTCGCGAGGCAATGCGGCGCGGGCTCGCGGCGGATGCGATAGTTGCCCGGCGTCTCCGGCATGAAGCCGATCCGCGGCAGCCGGTGCAGCGAGGGATTCTCGCGCCACATCGTCCGCACCTGACGCCAGGTGCCGTCGAGCACGATCAGGTGGCGCGGCGGCCGCGCGACGAACACCTCAGGATCGCACGCGTCGCCGCCGGGATAGAGCACGGCGACGTCCCCGTGCGGCGCCGCGGCGAGCGCACGCACACGCGGGTGCGCCTCGAAGCTCACGCCCTGGTGCAGCTCGGAGCCGGCGAGCGCCAGGTGCGCCATGCGGCAGGTGCCGATCGGCACCTTGCTTTCCCGCGGATGCTGCAGGAAGACGACGCCGGTCGCGCTCGGGATCGGCGTGAGATGGGCGCAGTAGCAGCACGGCCCGGGGCGGCGGCAGCGCCCGCAGACGGTCCGCGGCGTGAAGGCCTCGCGCTCGGGTGCCGTCGCGGAGGGCTGGATTGCCGTGGAGCCGATTCCCATCGATGATCGCGTCCGAAGGAGGTGCCGGCGGTGTCGTCGCTCGGGCTGACGGAAACGCGGGACGTTACTCCGTCGCCGGCGGGGCCGCAAGGAAGCACCTACTGGCTCACGCGCTTCGTGATCCTGAGAATGCTCGGCGTCGTCTACGTCGCGGCGTTCCTGTCGCTCGCGCTGCAGGTGCTGCCGTTGCTCGGCGCCCATGGCCTCCTGCCGGCCGCGACCTTCCTCACGCGCGTCGAGGCGCACGTCGGCGGCGCGTCGCGCTTCCTCTCGGTGCCGACGGTCTTCTGGCTCGGGGCGAGCGATCGCGTGCTCGCCGTCGGCGCGTGGACCGGACTCGCCGTGTCAGTCGCCGTCGCGCTCGGCTTCGCCAACGCGCTGGTGATGGCGTTCCTCTGGGCGCTCTATCTGTCCTACATCGGCATCGGACAGGACTGGTACGGCTACGGGTGGGAGATTCAGCTCGCCGAGACCGGCTTCCTCGCGATCTTCCTCTGCCCGCTCCTCGACCCGCGCCCGTTCCCGCGCCGCCCGCCGCCCTTCGCGGTGATCGTGCTGTACCGCTGGCTGATCGTGCGCATCATGCTCGGCGCCGGCCTCATCAAGCTGCGCGGCGACCCGTGCTGGCGCGACCTCACCTGCCTCTACTACCACTACGAGACGCAGCCGATCCCGAATCCGTTCAGCCGGACGCTGCACTTCATGCCGCACTGGTTCCACCGCTTCGGCGCGATCTTCAACCACGTGACGGAGCTCGGCGCGCCGTGGTTCGCGTTCGGACCGCGCCGGGCGCGCCACGGCGCGGGCGCCGTCATGCTCGCCTTCCAGATCTTCTTGATCGTGAGCGGCAACCTCTCGTTCCTGAACTGGCTCACGATCGTGCCGGTCCTCGCCTGCTTCGACGACTCCGTGTGGCGGCGGCTCGTCCCCGCGCGGGTCGCCGCGGCGGTCGCGCGCAGCGCCGCGACGGCCGTCGCCTCCCGGGCGCAGCAGATCGCGGTCGCCGCGCTCGTCGTCGTGGTGGCGGTCCTCAGCATCGGCCCGGTCGCCAACCTGCTCTCGACCCGGCAGATCATGAACACCTCGTTCAGCCCGCTCGCGCTGGTGAACACGTACGGCGCGTTCGGCAGCGTCGGCCGCGAGCGCGACGAGATCGTCTTCGAGGGCACCGCCGATGCCGTGCCCGACGACGCGCAGTGGAGGCCCTACGAGTTCCCCTGCAAGCCGGGCGACGTCATGCGCCGCCCGTGCTTCGTGGCGCCCTACCAGCCGCGCCTCGACTGGGCCATCTGGTTCGCCGCCATGTCGACGCCGGAACGCTACCCGTGGACGCTGCACCTCGTTTGGAAGCTGCTGCACAACGATCCGGGCGCCCTCAGCCTGCTCGCAGGCAACCCCTTCCCCGACGCGCCGCCGCGCTGGATCCGCGCCCGCTTCTACCGCTACGCGTTCGCGCCGTCCGAGGACCCGAGCGGCGCCTGGTGGACGCGCACGCTCGTCGGCGAGTGGCTGCCGCCCCTCGACCGCGACGATCCGCGCCTGCACCGCTTCCTCGCCGCCTACGGCTGGATCGACGCGTCGGACGACTAACCGCCGTACACCATGACCCGGTGCGGGCCGGCCGTCGGCACCTCGAAGACGTCCGACACGACCCGCCAGCCCATGCGCGCGTAGAACGGGACCGAGGCGACGCGCGCGTTGCACCAGAAGAGATGGGCCGCGTCGCGCCGTTCCAGGGACGCCAGCGCGGCGCGCAGGAGCGCGCCGCCGATGCCTCGCCGCGCGAGGTCGGCGCGCGTCGCCATGCCCCGCAGCTGGTACGCCGGCGCGCCCTCGTGGGCGCGCACCATGAACGAGGCGCAGCCGACGACCGCCGGCTCGACGCCGTCGACGAGAAACGCGCCGAAATGCCGCGTCGTCGCGTCCCCGTCGCCGTCGAAGGATGCCGTCTCGACCGGAAGACCGGTGCGGAGCTCGGCGTGGCGAAGGGCGAGAATCTCCGTCACGCCGGCGCGGCGGAGCCGCACCCGCGCGTCGCCGCAAGCGACCAACGTCGTTCCGTCGTCGGGGTCGATCGTCACCGGCAGGACTGTAGAACGTCCGCGCCGGGCCGGGTAGGAGTACGCAGTGGCCCGCGCCCGACCGACCCGGCGGCTCCCCGCGACCGTCGAGCTGCAGCTCGCCCGCCTCGCCAAGACGCCGCCGGCGGGCGACGCCTGGCTGCACGAGCTCAAGTACGACGGCTACCGCATCCTCTGCCGCGTCGAGGACGGCACCGCGCGCCTCCTCAGCCGGAGCGGCAAGGACTGGACGGTCCATTTCCCCGAGGTGCGCGAGGCGACGCTGGAGCTCCCCGTCCGCGCCGCGCTCCTCGACGGCGAGGTCGCGGTGGTCCTGAAAGACGGACGCACGAGCTTCCAGGCGCTGCAGAAGGTGTTCAGCGGCGAGGGACGCGAGCGGCTCGTCTACTTCGCGTTCGACTTGCTGCACCTGGACGGCGAGGATCTGACGCGGCTCACGCTCGACGAGCGGAAGGCACGGCTCGCGGCCCTGCTCGCCTCCTCGCCCTCGACACGCGCGCCGACGGCGGTCGTGCGCTTCGCCGAGCACGTGCTCGGCAACGGGCCTGCCTTCTTCACCGAGGTGTGTCGTCTCGGCCTCGAGGGCATCGTGTCCAAACGCCGCGACCTGCCCTACGTGGCGGGTCGTCACGGCAGCTGGCTGAAGACGAAGTGCCTGCAGCAGGAGACGGTCGTCATCGGGGGCTTCACCGATCCCGAGGGCACGCGCGCCGGCATCGGCGCGCTCGTCGTCGGCGTCCGCGACGGCAAGCGCCTCGTGTGCGCCGGCAAGGTCGGCACGGGCTTCACGCAGACGATGGCGCTCGATCTCCGCCGCCAGCTGAACCGCCTCGAGACCGCGGCCTGCCCGTTCACGCCGCCTCCCGATTGGCTCGGGCGCGGCACGCACTGGGTGCGGCCGACGCTCCGCGCCGACGTGACGTTCAGCGAATGGACCGACGACGGGCGCCTGCGCCAGCCGTCGTTCCGCGGACTCAGCAAAGCCGCCGTCGCGACGGCGCGCCCCGGCCCGCGCGACCGCTGACCGCATCGATGCTAGGCTGAGCGGCGATGCGGATAGCGACCTGGAACGTGAACGGCATCCGCGCGCGGCACACGCAGGTGGCCGAGTGGATCGCGCGCGACCAGCCGGACGTCGTCTGCCTGCAGGAGCTGAAGGCCAAGCCCGAGCAGGTACCCGAGACGCTCTGCAACCTCGCCGGCTACTGGTGCTACTGGCACGGCGCCGGTCCCTACTCCGGTGTCGGGCTGCACATTCGCCAGGAGCGCTTCCCGGAGCCGCCCGTCTTCACGCATCCGTCGTTCGACCACGAGACGCGCATCGTCGAGGCCACGCTCGGCGACCTGGTCGTGGCGTCGGTCTACGTGCCGAACGGCGGCAAGGATTTCGCCGCCAAGATCGCCTTCATGGAGGCGATGATCGACTACGCCGCGGAGATGCGTGCCTCGGGGCGCACGCTCGTCGTCTGCGGCGACGTCAACATCGCTCTCACCGACCGCGACGTGCATCCGAAGGAGCGCAAGCCGGGCATCATCGGGCAGCGCACCGACGAGCGCGCGCTCCTCGGCCGCCTGCTCGACAGCGGCCTCGTCGACGTCGGCCGCGCCCTCGACCCCGACAACGACGACCTCTTCACGTGGTGGGCGCCGTGGCGCAACATGCGCCAGCGGAACATCGGCTGGCGGCTCGACTACGTCCTCGCGAGCACGTCCCTCGCCGCCCGCGCGACCGCGTGTCCCGTGCTGCGCGACATCGGCACCAGCGATCACGCGCCGGTCATGGCGACGTTCGCGGACGCGTAGCAGTACCAACTCCGATTCCAGTCAAATCCCGCATGTCCGCGCGGGAAATCCCTGGATGAGCGGATTGCTGGAAGCGTTTCCCCACCAGTACGTTGCTCCTTCGGCGTGCGCGCTCCGGGCGCCTCTGGAGGAGACATCGTATGAACACGACCATCCGTGGGACCCTGGCGGCGCTCGCCATCTCGTTGCTCGCGAGCGGCCCCGCTGACGCCGGGACGCAAGCGATCCTCGGGAAGAAGCTCCAGCTCAAGGACACGCCCGGGGTCCCCGCAAAGCGGAGGATCATCGGGTCGGGGCAGGAACGGCAGAGCGCGAACACGGTCGCGGGCAACCCCACCACCAGCGGCGCCGCGCTCACCGTGATCGCAAACGGCGGGAGGAGCTCGTCCCAGACCTTCGACTTGCCGAGCTCGGGCTGGAGCGCGATCAGCTCGCTCGGCTACCGGTGGTCGAACCGCGGCCAGCCAGGCAACCCGGTCACGCGCGCCATCATCAAGAAGACCCCGCGCGGAACCTTTCAGCTCACGATCAAAATCGACGGTACGGCAGGAGCGGTCGACGTCGCGCCGCCGAATCCAGGGACCAGCGGGGGCTTCGTCCTCGCCATCACCGGTGGGGACAGCTACTGCGTCGCCTTCGGCGGCCCGGCGGGCGGCAAAACTCAGCGGAACGACGCCGGGCAATGGAAGATCAAGAGCGCGACGGCGGCGACGTGCCCGGCCGGTCTCGTCGTCGACGTGCTGTCCAATCGCGCCGATCTCATCAGCGCTGGCGATGCGCTGGTCGAAGTCACGCTCCCCGCACAGACGAGCGCCTCCGACGTGGCCGTGGACGTGGATGGTACGGACGTGACGAGCGCCTTCGCCCTGCGACCGAACGGCCGCTACATGGGCCTGGTCACGGGCCTGTCGCTCGGAAGCAGCGTCCTGACGGCCCAGGCACCCGGCGTCCGCGAGAGCCACATTACGATCACGAACCACCCCCACGGTGGCCCGGTGCTCTCCGGCCCGCAGCTCGAGCCGTGGGTGTGCCAGAGCACCGCGGTCGATGCGCAGTGCAACGAGCCGCCGAGCTACAGCTACGTCTATATGTCGACGGATCCCAGCAAGCAGGGGTTCCAGTCCTACGACCCGAACAGCCCTCCTACGGACGTCGCCGAGACGACGACCGATCAGGGCGTGACGGTGCCGTTCATCGTCCGAGTCGAGACCGGTTACCAGGACCGCGACCAGTATCAGATCGCGACGCTCTTCCAGCCCGGCCAGCAGTGGACCCCGTGGGATCCGCAGAGCCAATGGAACCACAAGCTCCTGGTGCTCCATGGCTTCAGTTGCGGCGTGGACCATCAGACGGGCACCGCCCCGGACGTACTGTCAGCCAGCAACGGCCTCGATACCGGCGGGACCGCCGCCGATGCGCTCGGACGCGGCTTCATGACGATGTCGACCGCGCTCGACAACGCCGGCCACAACTGCAACCTCGCGCTCCAGGCCGAGTCGATCATCATGGCCAAGGAGCACGCCATCGAGACCTATGGCGAGCTTCGCTACACGATCGGCCAGGGCTGTTCGGGCGGGTCGCTTGCGGCGCAATGGATCGCCAACGCCTACCCCGGCATCTACCAGGGCATCCTGCCGACCTGCTCGTTCCCGGACGCCTGGGGCACCGCGACGCAGTTCCTCGACTATCACCTGACGCTCGCCTACTTCACGGATCCGACGAAGTGGGGAGTAGGTGTGGTCTGGTTGCCGACACAGATGGCGGACGTCCAGGGCCATGTGACGATCGCCAACTCCGAGGTCAGCGACTCCGCCCAGTTCCATGTGGCCGTTCCGACGGACCCCTGCGCCGGTGTCAGCGCCGCGGAGCGCTACGACCCGCAGACCAACCCGGGCGGCGTCCGCTGCGACATCCAGGACGCCGCGATCAACCTCCTCGGCCCGCGTCCACCCGCCGACTGGTCCGCCAACGAGCAGGCGCTCGGCCGCGGTTTCGCGGGAATTCCGATCGACAACGTCGGCGTGCAATATGGTCTCGGCGCGTTGCAGCAGGGCAAGATCACAGCCGCGCAGTTCGTGGACATCAATCAGAAGATCGGCGGCCTCGACATCGACATCAATCCGATTCCGGACCGTATCAAAGCGACCCGGCCGGCCCTGGCGAACGCCTATCGCAGCGGATTGATCAACGAGACCAACAACCTCGACCAGATCCCGATCATCGACTGCCGTGGTCCAGACCCCGGGGCCTTCCACGACGCCTACCGCGCGTTCGCCGTCCGCGCGAGACTCGACCGCGAGCACGGCACCCACGCCAACCAATTGATCTGGGAAGGCCCCGTGCTGCTCCTTGGCGACGCCTTCTGCACGCGCAACAGCTTCATCGCCATCGACCGCTGGCTGACCGCCATCGAGAACGACACCGGCTCCGCCTCGCTTCCCGAGAAGGTGATCGCCGACAAGCCCGCCGACCTCGGTGATCAGTGCTACGACGGTGCGGGCACCAAGGTTTCGGACGGTCTCTGCCCGGCCGCGGTGGTGCCGATCTACGGCACGCCGCGCATGGTCGCCGGCGACGCGCTCACGACCGACGCCAACAAGTGCCAGCTGCGTCCGCTGAACCGCAACGACGACTACGGTCTCATTCCGCTCACGGATGCCCAGTGGGCGACGATGCAGACGATCTTCCCCGACGGCGTCTGCGACTTCTCGAAGCCCGGAGTGGACCAGCAGGGGACGATCCCCTGGCAAACCTATCAAGACGACAGTGCGGGCGGCAGCGTCATCTACGGTGGCACGCCGCTTGGCGAGCCACCTGCGGCGCAGTAATAACTGCGCTCATGATCACCGTCCATCATCTGAACGACTCCCGGTCGGACCGCATCCTGTGGCTCCTCGAGGAGCTCGGGCTGTCATACGAGATCAAGAAGTACGAGCGCGACGCGAGCACACGCTACGCTCCGGCGGCGCTGAAAGCGGTGCATCCACTTGGGAAGTCGCCGGTGATCACCGACGGCGACCGCACGATCGCCGAGTCCGGCGCGGTCATCGACTATCTGATCCGCCGCCACGGCGGCGGTCGCCTGCAGCCCGATCCCGCCTCGCCGCGCTACGACGAGTACGTCTACTGGCTGCACTACGCCGAGGGCTCGGCGACCGTACCGTTGCTGCTCCTCATGTACACCATGCTGATGGGCGGCGGGGCGGCGCCGCCGCTCCAAAAACGCATCGACGAGGAGATCGCCAATCACCTCGGACATCTCGAGCGCGCCCTCGCCGGCCGCGAGTTCATCGTCGGCAACGACTTCACCGGCGCGGATGTGCAGATCACGTTCGTCGCCGAGATGGCGACGTTGCTCGGGCAGATCGGGCCCTACCCGAACCTCGGGTCCTATCTCAGCCGGATGCATGCGCGCCCCGCGTACCGACGCGCCATCGAGCGCGGTGGACCGTCGATGATGGACGTCTGAGTAGCCGGCGATCCTCGACGTCCCGCCGCAGGCGCGGCGAATACCGGTTGCAGCGTCATCGCGGTTGTGGCTTTATGCGGACTCCATGATTCAAGCGCAGCAGAAACCGTCCGTCGGCTTTACGTCGTGGCGCGCCGCCCATGCGGGCGCTCACGGGGGGACCGGACGGTCCATGCTGCGGTAGACGCCACCCAGCATCGACTTCCCAGCCCCTCCCGCCGCGCCGGCCGGAGGGGCTTTTTCGTGGGATCGCTCACGAGCCTCTCCGGAAAACGCACATGGAGGATCGGAGAGACGCGATGAGTCACCTACGAATGATCCGACAGCGCACCGCCAGGGCGCCGCACCCGGCCGCGAGCCAGCCGGATGCGACGAAGCACTGGTTCACGACCGACGTCGCGTTGGTCCTGGTGTCGGCCTCGACGTGGGGCTTCGCGTTCTCGACCTTCTACCTGCTGCCGCGCTTTCTCGCGCAGGAGCTCGGCGCCGGTCCGGCCGACATCGGCCTGGTCGTCGGGCTGCTCGGCGTGTCGACGGTGATCTTCACGCTCGCCACGGCCGGGTGGATGGAGCGGCACTCGCGCCGCCGCGCCATGACCGTGGGCGCGATCGCGATGAGTCTCGCCGCCTTCGGCTTCATGGGCGTGCGCTCGCTCGGCCCGCTGATCGAGGTGCTGCGCGTGGTGCAGGGCATCTCCTACGCGCTCGTCGTGACGGCGTTCGGCACGCTGATCGCGGAGCTGGTGCCGCACGAGCGCCTGAGCCAGGCCCTCGGCGTCGGCGGCTCGAGCATGCTGGTCATGAACGCGATCGCGCCGGCCGTGGGCGAGCCGCTCGCCGCGGCCGTCGGGTGGCGCGTCGTCTTCCTGGTCGCCGGCCTCATGGCGCTCGCCGCCGCGGCGCTGACCACGCGCATCCGCGAGCCGATACGCCAGGTGCACCCGGGGGGACGCGGCGGACTGCTCGCCGTGCTGCGCCAGCCGCTGGCGCACCAGTACGCGCTGATCCTCGTCCTGACCGGCGCGGGCTTCGGGACGGTGTTCGCGTTCCAGGCGCCGCACGCGCTGGCGCTCGGCCGGTCGCGCGCGGGCGGCTTCTTCGTGGCCTACGCCGCCGCCGCGATCCTCGTGCGCGTGGGCTTCGGCCATCTCCCCGACCGCTTGGGACGCCACCGCGTCGCGGTCGCCGCGGTGCTCGTCTACGCGGCGGTCGTCCTGGCGATGGCGGATCTCCGACCGAGCGCCCTCGAGGTGTACGGCGCGATCTTCGGCCTCGCGCACGGCGTGTTCTATCCGGCGATCAACGCCCTCGCGATCGGCGCCGCCCGGCCGTCGGAGCGGGCACGCATCACCGCGATCTTCACGGGCTCGTTCAGTCTCGGGCTCTGGCTCGGACCGACCGTGCTCGGCAACATCGCCGAGCGCGACGGCTATCCGACCGTGTTCGTGCTGGCAGCGGCGGGGATTCTCGTCGCCGCCGTGCTCCTGGTGCGCTCGCCGGAGCTGCGCGCGGCGGGGCTGCCGCCGGGGCGCACGCGCGCGCCGGACGTCGACGCGGAAGTCGGCGCGACGACGTTCGGCTGAGAAGTGCGCACGGGATTGCGAATCGCGACGCATCTCGCAAAACGGCGCGCGAAACCGTGCACCAAATTGGACCTTATAGCTTGACTCGACCGAAAATCGTCCGGAGCGACACGAGTACGCGCGCAAAGTGAGCGCGATCACGACCTGCATTTCGTGATTGTCGGCGGCACCACGACTCTGGTATCGCTCGCCGCTCTCGCGGGCCGCCGTCCGGCTTCTTCCGCGGCGACACGCGTCATCGCCAACCCACGCCGTACCTGGAGGTGCCGACCATGACCGCGCGCGTGCTCGCAGCCCTGCTCCTCTCCGCGACCGTCTCACCCCCGGCCGACGCGCAGGAGCGCATCGCCGGAAGGCCCGCCACCGCGACGCGACGCGCCATCGTCCGCTTCGACGATCTGGCGGCACGCGCCGCAACCGGCGCCGGTGCGCGCGCTGCACGGCGCTCCGCGCCGCGACCGATGCCCATCCCGGCCGCGCTGCCCGTCGATGCCGCGCCGAGCCGCGGCGTCGAGGCGCGCGCGGCCGAGGCGCTGCCGTTCCCGCCCTCGTTCATCACCTCGCCGCCCACGACGTCGAGTTTCCTCGCGCTCGTCGACGACGGCTCGACGGTGCCCCCGGACACGGAGGGTGCGGTCGGACCGAACCATTTGATGGTGGCGCTCAACTCGGGCGTCCGCATCCAGAATCGCAGCGGCAGCGTCATCAGCACGGTGAGCCTCGCGACCTTCTGGTCGGCGGTCTACGGCGGCAGCAACGTCTTCGATCCGCACGTCGTGTTCGAACCGTACAACGGCCGCTGGATCACCGTCGCCGCCGCCGACGAGGGAGGCTCGTCGTCGCAGTTCCTGCTCGGCGTCTCGCAGACGGACGATCCGACCGGTGCCTGGAACCTGGCGGCGTACGACGTCGACGCGGCCAATCTCGTGTGGGCCGACTATCCGCAACTCGGCTTCAACAAGGACTGGATCGTCGTGCAGCTGAACATGTTCAGCACCGCCGACGACTCGTTCGTGCGCTCGGACGTGTTCGTGATCGACAAGCTCGACGCGTATGCCGGCGGCAGCAACCCGGCGACCCACCTCGTGCTCTCGGGCCAGGGCGGCACCCAGGTTCCGGCGCTCACCTACGACAACACCCTCGCCGAGGAGTACCTGCTCACCAACTTCAACGGCAACTCCGGCGGCAACGGCTTCATCCGCCTCTACACCTTGAACGGCCCGCTCGGCGCCGAGACGCTGTCGCTCGGGCCGTTCATCTCGGTCGCCGCGCCGTGGGATTTCGGTCCGCCCGCGTTTGCCGACTTCGCTCCGCAGCTCGGCTCGCTGCAGAAGATCCAGAACGGCGACGCCCGCATGCTCGGCCTCGTCTACCGGAACGGCACGCTGTGGGCGACGCAGAACGTCTTCCTCCCGGCCGGCGGCGCGCCGACGCGCACAGCGGCGCAATGGTGGCAGCTCACGCCGACCGGCCTCGTGCTGCAGCGCGGCCGCGTCGACGACCCGACGAACACCATCTTCTACGCCTACCCGAGCATCGCCGTGAACAAGGACGACGGCGTCCTGCTCGGCTACTCCACCTTCTCGGCGACGCAGTATGCGAGCGCCAGCTACTCCTTCCGCGCGGCGGACGATCCGCCGAACACGATGGAGGACGACGTACTGCTGAAGGCGGGCGAGGCGTCCTACTACAAGACGTTCAGCGGACCCGACAATCGCTGGGGCGATTTCAGCGCCACCGTCGTCGACCCGGTGAACGATACCGATCTCTGGACGATCCAGGAGTACGCCGCGAGCCCGTCCGACACCTGGAGCACCTGGTGGGGACAGGTCGTGCCGCCGCCGACGCCGACGCCTACGCCGACCGCCACGTCCACCGCGTTGACACCGACGCCCACCCCCACGGCCACGATCACGCCCAGCATGGGCGTGAAGCTCTACGGCATCCAGAACCAGACGGTCTACGAGATCAACCCCGACGCGATGACCGTCACCCCGTTGTCGCCGACGTTGCCGTTCGTGTCGCCGCTCATCGCGACCATCGATCCGTCGGCGATCTACGTCATCGAGACACCTGTCTTCCCTAACCTCGATTACGTGCTCAATCGATACCGCCCCGGCGTCGGGGTGACGCCGATCGGCACCAGCATCGGTGTGGTCGGCATGGGCGAAGGGCGCGACGGGTTCCTCTGGGGCGTGGAAAGCTCGGGACTCTTCCAGATCGATCCGATCGATCCCGAAGGGGAGTTCATCGGCGTCCAGCAGGGGGTGGCGCCCTACGCCGGCGACGTCGCCGCCGATCCCGCGACCGGCATCCTCTACGCGTCGCGGAACGACGGGATATTGGTGATCGTCGACAAGCAGAACGGCGCGCAAACCCCGATCGGCATCCCGTCCACCGCCTTCTGGGGTCTGGCGTTCTCGCGCGACGGCCGTCTCTGGGGCACGCAAGGGCCGAGCGGCGACCTCTACCAGATCGATCCGATGACCGGCGCGGCCACGTTCGTCATGCCGACGGTATCGGGCATGGCCGATCTCGCGTCCCAGCTCGCCTGCGGCGACGGCGTGATCGATCCCGGCGAGGACTGCGACGACGGCAACCTCACCAACGGCGACGGCTGCAGCGAGGACTGCGCGGCCGAGCCGTGCTTCACCTGCACGGGGACGCCGAGCGCGTGCACCCAGCTTCCCGACGACATCGCCTGCGACCCCGGCACGCTCTGCAAGATCAACAACCGCTGCTCCGCCGGCGTCTGCGTCGGCGACGCCATCCCCGTCCCCGGCTGCCGCGTGCCGGTCGCGCCGCGAAAGGCGGCCCTGCTCATCAAGGACAAGACGCCCAACAAGAAGGATCGCCTCGTCTGGAAGTGGGTGAAGGGCCAGGCGACGGCGATCGGCGACTTCGGCACCCCGGGCACCACGACCGACTACGAGCTCTGCATCTACAACAACGCGCCGAGCCTCGTCGCCCGCTTCCGCGTGCCCGCGGGAGGGACCTGTGCGGGCAGGCCGTGCTGGCTGACGAGCGTGAAGAAGGACAAGTACAACGACAAGGACCTCACCCCCGACGGCGTGCAGAAGCTGCAACTCAAGCCCGGCGCGGTGAACGGCAAGGCCAAGGCCCTGCTCAAGGGCAAGGGCGGCCATCTCCCGCTGCCGAATCTCCCGATCACGAATCTTCCCGTCACCGTGCAGCTGAAGAGCGGCACCGGTGAGTGTTGGAGCGCCGTCTACAGCACCCCCAAGAAGAATCAGTTCGATCAGTTCAAGGCGAAGGCGGACTGACGCGAGGGGGGGCGGGCCACGTGAGCCCGCCCCCGCCGCGGATCGAACGACGGACCGCCTACGGACAGGTCGAGTCCGACGGTAAGATGTGCAGGTTTCCGGCGCCCGGCGGACCGGGAATGCAGGGGAACCCGAAGATCGGACCGGCCCCACAAGGCCCGGGAAGACCGCTGTTAGCCATGGAACCACCAGGTTGACTTCCGGGGCTGCCGACGGGCGGGCCGCCCAGCACGCACGCGCTCTGGAACGCCATCACCTGCCCCGGGTTGCCACCGTACTCGAAGCACTCGGTATCGGGCGGGTTGGCGAAATTCTCGATGTAGCAACACGCCGTCTCACACTGACAGGTGCAATTCGCCCGGCACCCGACCGTGCATGCACCGAGGGCGCCGCCGTCGCAGTCCTCGCCCGGATCGATCACGCCGTTACCGCAGAATCCGGGGCCCTTCACGGCCGGCGTGCACATGTAGGCCGCCTTGAACTTCGCGAGCACGCGGTTGCCGAACTGGTCGGTGACGTTCTGGTCGGGTGGGAATGGCGGCGGCGGCACCGGGCACTTGATCTTGTAGCAGATGCGGTCGACCGGCTCCGGCGGCGCATAGAGCGGGAGCGGTACGACAGGCACGCCGTTGGACGTGATGACCACGTTCGACTTCGACGCCGGGGCGCAGAAGTACTTGGCCGGCCCGACCTTGCAGCCGGGCTCGAGCCCGAACTGCGGCGTGGTGAGATCCACCATGCCCTTGATCTTCGCGGGATCCTTGATCTTGTAGCACTTCTCGTGGTCCTGCGGGCGCGCGATCTCGGGCAAACTCAGCGCAATAGCGGCGACGACCAAACCGAAACGGAGAACGAGCCTCATGGAATCCTCCTTACGGTCGCGGGCGGACGCTCCGGCATGGAGGGGCACGGCTGGCATCTACCCAGTGGAAGGCCTGCGGGCGCGTTACGCCGCGGTCTGATCGGGAGTCAACGAATATCTCGCGGATGCACATGAAACTCTGCGCCACATTGGAGCACGTGCCTTGACTGTTCAGAAAATCGTCAAGCTCAACGCACGTTCACCCAGCCAACCGAGCGCGATCAGGAACAACCCTGCCCCGACGACGACGGCCCCGATGGCTCGCGCGACGCGCTCGCCGCCCGGTGCGAGACGTTCGACGGTGAGGGCTGCCGTCACGACGGCCATCACCCGAAGGTCCATGACCCCGATGACGAGGAGGATCGCCATCAGCCCGGCACAGCAGCGGGTGCAGTGGAGCCCGAGGCGCAGGCCGTGTCGCCAGGCCGTGGCGGCGTCGCCCGGCAGTAAACTGCCGGGCCCGGGTGTCTCCCGGCAGCAGGCCAGCTGACGCGATTTCCATGTGCTGAGCTGGAAGCAGCCGGCGATAAGGACGACGACACCGACCGCGATCGGTACGGCACGCGCCAGCGCCGGCTGCCGCATCTCGATCGCCGCCAATGCGGCACCCAGCGGAAATGCGGCCATTCCGAACACGGTCCAGACGAAGAAGTAGCCGACGCCCACGAGCACGGTCCGCCGACCGAGGCGCGTCTCGCCCGTCCTGCCGACGGCCTGGCGGTAGCGCCGCAGCATTGGGACCAAGGACGGCACCATCATCGCCACCATCATCCCGACCCACATGCCAAGGAACGACGCCGCGGCGCCGGGCCACGTCTGTCCGGGCATCCGCATCCACGCCATCGACATCGTCCAGCCGCCGGACATCGGCATCCCGCCCATCGCCGACATGGAACCGCACCAGACGATCGTCCCCGCGGCGCTTGCAGCGAAGAGCAGCGCTGAGACGAGAAGAAAAGCCTGCTGGGAATCTCGCTCGGAAGCCTTGCGTCGTGAGATCTCCAGTCGCCGCGATCGCGCCACGACCACCACGACTATGCTAGCCCCTGCCGTACTCGTCGTGGCGGCGCCACCAGGCGGGGCCGGGCTCGTTGCGCCCTTTGGGAGCGCGGTCGAGCCACTGGTACATGCCCCAGAGGCCGTCGAGTCCGCGCGCATAGGT
>Ga0157379_10000395_pt1 | contig 35355 bp, 36 predicted proteins | sample S25metaG_FD_121802 | JGI IMG/M metagenome (GOLD analysis project Ga0157379, IMG submission 121802) | Switchgrass rhizosphere microbial communities from Kellogg Biological Station, Michigan, USA - S2-5 metaG | ecosystem: Host-associated > Plants > Roots > Rhizosphere > Soil | place: USA... | reverse complement strand
TGCTTGAATCGCCTGGCGGAAAAGGCCATAACCCGCCGTCTTGGAGTGCGGGCGTAGCTCAGGGGTAGAGCATAACCTTGCCAAGGTTAGGGTCGGGCGTTCGATTCGCCTCGCCCGCTCCAAGTTTCTTTTGGAAATCCAAGTGCTTATGAGGGCGGCCGCAGACTCCCTTTGGCTTACATCCAGCAAGCGGCGCGCGATGTGATCGGAATGTAAGCCGGAAAAATAGCAGCTCCGGCAATTAGCCGAACAGAGGATTTCCGTGGCCGCCGGGCCTAGTCAGCCAGGCGCGGCGCCTTCGGCCGCGACAGCGTCGAGCGATGCGCATGCTGCATCCGGCAGATCGAGCTTGGCCGCAGCAAGGTTCTCCTTGAGATGCAGGATCGAAGAGGTACCGGGGATCAAGAGGATGTGGGGCGCGCGGCGCAGCAGCCAGGCGAGCGCAACCTGCATGGGCGTAGCGCCGAGGCTCGCGGCTACCTCGGAGAGGGCAGAGGATTGCAGCGGCGTGAATCCGCCGAGCGGAAAATACGGCACATAGGCGATGCCGTCTCGGGCCAGATCGTCGATCAGCCCGTCATCGGACCGGTGTGCCAGATTGTAGTGGTTCTGGACGCAAACGATCTCGCCCAGGACGCGGCGACCTTCGGCGATCTGTGCCGACGTGACGTTGCTAAGGCCGACGTGGCGCACCAGTCCTTGACGCTTCAACTCGGCGAGGGCAGTCAGCTGTGCTTCCAGCGAGCCTTCGGCCGGTTCATGCAGGCCCAGTGTGTTGCGCAGATTGACCACCTCAAGCGCGTCCAGCGCCAGGTTGCGCAGATTGTCGTGCACCGCCTGGATCAGCTCCGCAGGCGAGAAGGCCGGAATCCAGGATGCATCGGCGCCACGCCGGGCGCCGATCTTAGTGACAATGACGAGATCCTCGGGATAAGGATGCAGCGCTTCGCGAATGATCCGGTTGGTGACATGCGGGCCATAGAAATCGCTGGTATCGATATGGTTCACGCCGGACGCCACCGCTTCGCGCAGCACCGCACGCGCCGCGTCTGGGTCTTTCGGGGGGCCGAACACCCCTGGACCCGCAAGTTGCATGGCGCCATAGCCCATGCGGTTCACATGGCGGTCGCCGAGGCGAAAAGTTCCGGTCATGGGTCAAATCCTTGTGTGCTGACTGCCCATTCAATATATGAAGCATCCTTCAGTTTTTGGATTCGCATTCCATGCCGCGCGTCTTAGCAACGCTAAAGCCCCGCAAATTCCCGCTTCAGGCGCGATCAGCGGCCACTATTGAGACCCTGCATCTGGCGGCGATTCAGGTTTTGACGAAGGAGGGTCTCGGCCGCTGCACGACCACCCGGATCGCGGTGCGCGCCGGCATCTCGGTGGGGAGCCTTTATCAATATTATCCCAACCGCGATGCCCTGCTTGCCGCTGTCCTCAAGCAGCATCTGGACGCGGTGGCCGGCGCCGTCGAGCAGGCCTGCCGCGCTGGTCACGGCAAGCCGGTAGAAGCAATGGCTTTCGCGCTTGTCACCACTTTCCTGGACGCGAAGCTGCGCGACCCCGCCAAATCCAGGGCGCTCTATGCCTTTGGGCAGGAGCGGGGCGGCGCCCAACTGGCCGCCCGTCACCGCGCACAGATGGTGACGGCGATTGCCGCCATGCTGTCGAGTGCGCCCGACGCCCGCTTTGAGGACTCAGCCGTAACGGCGATGATGGCGCTCGGCGTCATGATGGGGCCGGTGCAAGCCGTGCTTGAAGGCCGCGCGCCGCCGGAATTCGCGGCGCGCCTCGAACGCGAACTTGTCGTGCTCCTCTCGTCGTACCTGCAAGCGCATCGGTCGCCGCTGAACCAATCTGGCAAGCCGGCGACCGCCACTTGATGTTGATCGCGCCGGAATCTTTAGCGGCACACCTTGGCGCAGTACCATTGGACACGACGGCCAAAGCAGCCATGGAGCGCGAGTTTCATAAGCGGGGCGACCAGCGTCTTTGCCTCGTTTGCGCATAACCGGACTTCCAGCTTGGAAGCAGATCCCCCAGTGCGTGAGGCGGGTCTTCAATTCGCCTCGCCTGCTCCAAGTTCCTCAGTAAATTCAGCCCGTTGTCGTTTTGAGCGCAGCGCCATACCGCTTTGCGCCTCGCGTCTCTATGGTAAAGGTCCGCAGACCTTTCAGGGATGTCCCATGCCGTTCAAACAGGCCCTATTCACCCTTCTGCTGACAGCCGGATTGCTGGGCCTCGCCCCTGCAGCGTCCGCTGCCACGGTTCGCCTCAGCGCCGTCGACTCGGTCGCCGAGATGCAGGTGCTGGATCCCGCCGCCAATCCGGTGGTGGAAGTCGTGTCCTATTATCCCGGCATCAATCGCGGCGGCGGGCTGTTCTCCTGGGACGGGGGATCGGCCACCGCGCCCGACAATTGCGTGACCTTCGCGCCCAAACAGGGCGGCACCCAGAGAGGCCGCTGGATCCGCCGGCTGTCCGGCGCGCTGGAAGCCACCATGTGCGGCGTCTATGCCGACGGTTCCCATGACGATGCCGCTGCCCTCAGCCACGCCTTCGAAGTGGCTTCGGCGCTGCGCGTCACCCTCAGCCTTCCCAGCGGCACCACCAAAGTCTGTTCCCCGGTAAAGGCGGCCCGCGCCGTGATCGTGCGCGGCCAGGGCATGGGCACGCAGGCCGATGCCAGCCCCAGCCCGACCCTGGTGGATGGCGGCTGCATGAAGGGCGGCTTTGTGTTCGAGATCCTCACGCCCACCGGCAACGGCTCGGTGGAAGCGCGCAAATATTACGACATGGAGATCATACCGGGGCGCAACAACAATCCCGGCGGCTGCATCCGCTGGAACAATGCGAATGGCGGCTTCGTCGACGGTCCCGGCTCGCAATTTTACATGATGCATCCCCATGCCGAACGCATCTATTGCAACATGGCGGGCAACCAGCAGATCGGCCTGGAATGCAGCAAATGCTTCGACGGCGATTTTTCCCAGAACAATATCGTCACCGGCAAGGTCGGGATTTCGCTGGAAGGCTCCGATGTCATGTGCATCGGCTGCGCGGGGCCGAACCGGCTTTCCTATACCACCGACAGCCTGATCCGGATGGTGTCGCACGGCACTTTCGGCAACATGGACCGCGTGGTCGGCAACGAGATCCTGTACCCGACCAACACCAATCAACGTTATGACTCGTTCATCTACGATGCCACGCGTTCCTCCACCATCGAGGGCAACCATATCGAGGGCATCATTCCCGGCGTGCAAAGCGCCATCCATGTGATGGGCGGCTTCAGCCACACCATCGCCAACAACGATATCGCCGTCTTGACCGAAATCGGCGCCCTGGGGCCCAAGTCGGCGCCGCACTGGCTGGTGGCCGAGGGGCCGTTCGTGAATTTCCGTGCCGTCAACAATGGCTGCGAGGGTTGCATCCTGAACCCGGCTTTGTTCCGCAACCAGGCGCCCGACTTCAACGGCGGCGGCGTGCGCCAGACCATTACCCATGAGGGCAATGGGACGAACGGCGATGCGGGATTTCCCTTCAACAGCATACCGCCGCGCTGAAGCTGGCTGGCGAGGGGCCGAGCCGTATCAGCCGGTTGGACGGGCGGGTCGGACCCGCTTGCCGATCCCGCGCGTCCGCCGCAGACTGGTTCCCATAAGAACAATGAAAGGGAGCGAAATGGGCGCGCGCAGCATCATCCTGGCGGTACTTGTTTGCCTGGCCCCCGCAGCCCAGGCCCGGCTGGCCATCTCCGCCAATGACGGCAAGCAATTGCTGGCGGACGAGCAAAGCGTCATCCCCGACGGCATCAGTGTGATCGACCTTGGCGCCTATCCGCCCAAGGTGATCGGCCAGCTTCAGATACCCGCTTCCATGATCGGCCCGCCCGAAGCGGTGGCGGTGAGCCGCAAGGAAGGCTTTGCCATCGTCACCGCCTCCCAGAAATTCAACCCCGCCGATCCCATGCATCCCGCCGATGACGACAAGGTGTCGGTGATCGACCTTGGCACGCCTTCGAAGCCGCGGCTGCTGCAGACCGTGACTGCCGGCCCCGGCGCCAGTGGGGTTGCGATGAACCGGCGCGAAAACCTGGTGCTGGTGGCGGCCAAGATGGACGACGCCATTCATGTGTTTCGTCTTGCGGGCAAGGCCCTGACTCATGTGGGCCGGGTCGATCTGGGCAAGGGCGCAGCGCCCACCGATGTGATTTTTGCGCCCGATGGCAAACACGCCTATGCCGTGGCCTGGGGCGTCACCAAAATCATGGAGTTGAAAGTGGACGGCACAACGGTGGCGACCACCGGTCAGGATGTGGCAACCGGCAAGTCGCCTTATGGCGCAGCGGTGACGCCGGACGGCGCCTGGCTGATCAACACCAATGTCGGCGGCGCGTTGGAAGGCACCGATCGCACCGGCACCCTGACCATGGTGGATCTCAAGGCCCATCGCCTGGCGCTGTCCTTGGCCGTCGGGCAAACACCGGAACATGTAACCTTGTCGCCTGACGGGAAGTTCGCGCTGCTGGTTTTGGCCAATGGCGCGGCCACCGCCAAATCCGATCCTAAATTCGGCGCGCGTACCGGCATCGTCAAAATCTTCGCGGTGGAACCGGGAAAGCTGACCGAGGTGGCCCATGCCGACAGTTGCCATTGGGCGCAAGGCGCCACCTTCAGCCAGGACGGCAAGCTGGTGCTGCAGCAATGCGCCACCGAGCGGGAGATACTGGTTTACCGCTTTGACGGGAACAGTCTGGTCGAAGACAAGGACGCGGCGCTGAAATTCGATTTGCGTCCCGGCGCCATTGCAACCGGTGTGAGCCGTTAGCGCTTAATACGTCGTCCGGCCGCCCGATGTGTCGAGTGTGCTGGCAGTGGTGAAGGTGCAGTCTTCGCTGGCCAGCCAGCACACCGCGGCGGCGACTTCCTGCGCCGTGCCCAGCCGCCCCATGGGAATGCGCGAACGCATATAGTCGATATGGCTCTGCGGCACGCCGTCGAGAATGGGGCTCTCGAACGTCGCCGGCGTCACCGCATTGACGATCACGCCCTTGGTGGCCAGTTCCTTGCCCAGCGATTTGGTGAAGCCCAGCACCGCGGCCTTGGCGGTGGAATAAGACCCGGCATTGGGATTGCCTTCCTTGCCCGCCACCGAAGAGATGTTGACGATGCGGCCATAACCGGCCTCCACCATCAGGGGCGCGACGGCACGGCAGCAATAGAACAGGCCGTTGACATTGACATCCATCACCTTGAGCCAACTGTCGATGGGATAGCCGATCACCGGCTGGGTGGCGCCGGTGATGCCGGCGCTGTTGACCAGAATGTCCACCTTGCCCAGCGCCTTTGCGCTTTCGGCCGTGGCCGCTTCCACCGCTTTGGCATCGCTGACATCCAGCGCCACGCTGTGCACTGCGCCGGTTTCCTTGCGGGCGGCCGCCAGGGTGTCGGCATTGAGGTCCCACAGGCTGACCTTGCCGCCCTCAGCCGTGATGCGCCTGGCCGTTTCCAGCCCCAGACCGGAGGCTCCGCCGGTGATGATGGCGGTGCGGCCTGCAAAGCGCCCTTGATAGATCATGGCCTCAGTCCTTTTTCGGTGGCCGGTTATAAGCTGCAAAAGCGTGATATTGCATCGCAATATTTGGGCAAAAATGCCGCGATGGTGGCGGCGCGTGCCCTTGTTTACAGTGAACCTTTATAAGGACGGGCTGCGCGGGGCCCGCAAAAAGCCAATTGGGGGAGAGAAAGAATGGATCGCAGACGGTTTTTTGGCCTTTCGGCGGCAGCCGGCGGACTGTTGGCGGCGCGTCCCCTGGCGGCCCAGCCCACCGGCGCGGCCTATAGCGGGGCGCCCAAGCTGGAGGTTCAGGCGCCGCTCAGTCAGCAGCAGCAATTCCGCATCGGCTACACCACCAACACCCGTGGCGGCTGGGAGGGCAGTCCCTTTGTCGGCATCACGGAGGGCCGCGAAGTCGGTTTCCGCTATTTCGAAATCTTCGGTTCTTCTTTCTGCGCCACGGCGGACGGCTATGAGCCGGCGCCGCATGACACCCAGGCGATGAAGGCCTGGCCGGACGGCTATAGCTGGAAATATCCGAAAGCGGCCAAGGTCAAGCGCGAAGTCTATTATCCCGACCGCTGGGAAGCCTTGCAGCATCGCATGTACGAGATCGGGGCCCAATTCACCGCCATCACTGGCGGCGCCTCGGGCGGCAGCGTCGCGTTCCAGGATCCGGCCCAGCGCCAACAGGTGGTCGATAATCATTTCAACATGACGCGCTTTTCGCGCCGCTTCGGCTGCGACCATCAGAAGACCAATACCGGTCCGCGCAAACAGCCGAACGGCACGCCGCTGGAAGACCTGAAAGAGATCGCCAAGACCTGCGAGCTTCTGGGAAAGCGCATTCGCGAGGAACTGGGCATGAAGTTCGGGGTTCATGCCCATCTGGGCAGCCAGATCCAGAACGAGCATGAAACCATGTTCCTGATGGAGAATACCAAGCCCGAAAATGTCGGCTTTGTGCTGGACACCGGCCATATCACCATGGCGGGCATGGACCCGGTGACGCTGGCCAAAAAGCTGGGCAATCGCGTGATCGAATACCACTTCAAGGACACCAAAAAGGAAGACCGCGGCGGCACCAAGAATGTGCCCAAGCCCGACCGCGACATGATGAACGACCCTTACTTTTACCCAATGGGTGAGGGCGGCGTGGACTTTCCCGCCATTGTCGCCTATCTCAAATCCACCAATTGGCGCGGGCACCTCAATGTGGAGCTGGACACTTCGCCCTGGCGTCCGCCCAAGGAAAGTGCGCGCATCACCGCCAACTACATCCGTAACACTTTGAAGATAGAGCTGTAAGAATCCATCATGACTGCAAGCAATTTTCCCCTGCCGCAAGATTTCATGCCACAGGATTGGCGCGATGCCATCCTGGTGGGCCGTATCGACATGGGCGAAGGGCCCACGCCGGTGGTGGTGAAGGAGGGGCGGGCGTTCGATGTTTCCGGCACCGCGCCCACCGTTTCGGCGCTGTTGGAAAAATGGAATGGCGTTCCGTCCGGAAAAGACCTGGGCGACATCCATGATCTGGGCTTTGCACCAGCCTGGTCGAACGGCACGCCGTCCAAAGTGAAATTGCTGGCGCCGGTGGACCTGCAATGCGTCAAGGCCGCCGGTGTGACCTTTGCGGTCTCGGCCATCGAGCGGGTGATCGAGGAACGGGCCAAGGGCGTTCCCGGCGCGGCGCAAGCCATCCGCGAACAACTGGCCTCGCGCATCGGCACCGATATCCGAAAGGTGGTGCCAGGCTCGCCGGAAGCAGCCAAGTTGAAAGATGCGCTGATCAGCGACGGCTTGTGGTCGCAATATCTGGAAGTCGCCATCGGTCCCGATGCGGAGGTTTTCACCAAGGCTCCGCCCATGTCGTCGGTCGGCTGGGGTGATTATGTCGGCGTGCGCACCCAGTCCACCTGGAACAATCCCGAACCCGAAATCGTGGTGGTGGTAGACCGGAACGGGAAGGCGGTTGGCGCAACCCTGGGCAATGACGTGAACCTGCGCGACTATGAGGGTCGCAGCGCGTTGCTGCTGGGCAAGGCCAAGGACAACAATGCCGCCAGCGCGCTTGGGCCCTTCATCCGCATGTTCGACGACAAATTCACCATCGACCATGTGCGCCAGGCGGTGGTCGAACTGGAAATCGTCGGCACCGACAATTACCGGCTGGAAGGCACGTCCACCATGGCCGAGATCAGCCGCGATCCACTGGAACTGGTGAAGCAAACCATCAGCGAGCATCAATATCCGGATGGCTTTGTGCTGTTCCTGGGGACCTTGTTTGCGCCCACCCAGGACCGCGATGTCAAAGGCTCCGGTTTCACCCACAAGGAAGGGGATGTGGTGCGGATTTCCACCCCCAAACTGGGTGTGCTGGAAAACCGGGTCACCACCTCCAAGGCAGCGCCGCCCTGGAATTTCGGCATTTCCGACCTGATGAAAAACCTTGTCCGGCGTGGGCTTTTGACGGCGTAATTTTCTAATGGTCGCGCCGGGTCGCACGACGCTGCCGCTAGCGACCCCCTGCGCGGCTTCGCCGCTTCGGGTCGCCGGTCGCTCCCGGGCATTTCCGACCTGATGAAAAACCTTGTCCGGCGTGGGCTTTTGACGGCGTAGCTTTTTATTGCCGCGCAAGCAGGCCCTTGCAGTTGCCACGCAACGGCTGCGGGTTGTCGGCCGCTCGCTGCGGCCCTAAGCCATACCCCTGTCACACCTCTGGGATGCAGTTCCGGGGTTGGATTGATGTGCCTAACCCCTTAAATACAGCCGACCATTTTCCCCCATTGTTGAACGGGCGGTACGGCTCACGCCTGACGCCCCTTTCCAGGAGAGATTTGATGACCGAGACTCTGACCCATTTCATCGGCGGCAAGCAGGTTTCCGCCCCCGGCGCACTCGAAAGCACCAATCCCTCCAACACCAACGAGATCATCGCCAAGTTCCCCGACGGTAGCGTCGAGGATGTGAACGACGCCGTCGCCGCTGCCCGCAGCGCCTTCCCGGGCTGGTCGGGTTCGACCCCGGAAGTCCGCGCCGACCTGCTTGACAAGGTCGGCAACATGATCATCGAGCGCAAGGATGCGCTGGGCAAGCTGCTGGCGACCGAAGAGGGCAAGACCCTTCCCGAAGCCACCGGCGAGACGGTGCGCGCGGGCCGTATCTTCAAATATTTCGCGGGCGAGGCATTGCGCCGCCATGGCCAGAATCTGGATTCGGTGCGCCCCGGCGTAGAGATCCAGACTTATCGCGAAGCCGTTGGTGTGTACGGCCTGATCACCCCTTGGAATTTCCCCATCGCCATTCCCGCCTGGAAGATCGCCCCGGCGCTGGCCTTCGGCAACACCGTGGTGCTGAAATCCGCCAATCCCACCCCGGCGGTGGCGCATGCGCTGGTGTCGATCCTCCATGAGGCCGGCGCCCCGGCCGGCATCGTCAACCTGGTGCTGGGTCGCGGCTTGGTAGGCGATGCTCTGTCCAAGCATCCTGACGTCAACGGCGTGTCCTTTACCGGCTCGCAGACCGTGGGCGCCAAGGTTGCCCAAGCCGCGCTATCGCATTTCGCGCGCGTGCAGATGGAAATGGGCGGCAAGAATCCGCTGGTGGTGCTGGACGATGCCGAACTCGACCGCGCCATTCAGATCGCGGTGGACGGCGGCTATTTCGCCACCGGCCAGCGCTGCACCGCCTCCTCGCGGGTTTTCGTGCAGGCCGGCATCTATGACAAGTTTGTCGAAGGCGTCGCCGCCCGCGCCAAAGCACTGAAGGTGGGCAATGCGATGGACGCCGCCACCCAGATGGGCCCCGCCGTCACCGACACCCAGCTCGCAGGCAACCTGAAATATGTCGATATCGCCATCAAGGAAGGCGGCCGCCTTTTGGCTGGCGGTGCGGAGCCGCTGAAGCTGGACACACCCGGCCATTATATGAGCCCGACCCTGATCGTGGACACAAAGATCGGCGACACCATCAACCAGGAAGAAGTGTTCGGACCCGTGGTGTCGGTGGTCAAGATCAAGGACTATGAGGAAGGCTTGGCGCATTCCAATTCCGGCAATTTTGGCCTGTCTGCCGGTATCGTCACCACCAGCCTGAAGCATGCGCGTCACTATCAGCGCAATGTGAAGGCGGGTATGGTGATGATCAACCTGCCCACCGCGGGCGTGGATTATCACGTGCCGTTTGGGGGTTCGCGCGGTTCGTCCTATGGCGCGCGCGAGCAGGGCTTTGCCGCGGTGGATTTCTTCACCCAGATCAAGACGGCCTATTCCTTCTCGTAAAGATTGCTGCATCGCAAATTGGAAAGGGCAGCGAAAGCTGCCCTTTTCTTTTGGGGGATGCGGACGCTAGGCTCGTCTCAATTAACGGAAGCCGACGGGGAGAGATGATGCTTTTGCGAACCCTCATGCTGGCGACAGCGCTGGCCGTCCTGCCGGTGGCGGCTTTTGCCGATCTGGCGATTTCGGGGCAGGACGGCAAACAGGTGCGCGCCGGCGACGGCCTGCCCATGGTGCCCACCCCCGACAGTGTCGCGACAATCGAATTTTCCAGCACCAAGGCGCCCCGCATCATCGGCATGATCAATGTCTGCTCCACCCAGATGGGGCCGCCGAGCGCGCTGGCCGTGGCACCCGACTACAGTTTTGTCCTGGCGACCTGTCCGCAAAAGTTCGGGCCGGACAACAAGCTCGCTGCGACCAACACCGTGGCCGTGATCGGGCTGGATGATCCCACCAAGCCGAAACTGCTGGAGACGGTGGAGGCCGGCATGGGCGCGACCGGCGTGTTCATGAACAAAAAAGCGACCATTGCGTTGATAACCGGTGTCGGCGACGACACCGTCACCCTGTTCACCATCAAGGACCGCCACCTCACCCGGACCAGCCAGGTCAAGCTGGAAGCCAAGGCCGAGCCGCGTGACGTGCTGATCGCACCTGACGGAAAATTCGCCTACGCGCTGCGTTTCGGCGACGGCAAGGTGACGAAGTTGGCTATCAAAGGCGACCAACTCTCTCGCGTGGCGGATTTCGAAGTGGGGTCGCAGCCCGACGGCGGCAGCATCTCCGCCGACGGCCGCTATCTGTTCGTCAACGATTTCCAAGGCGCGCCCTCCACCACCAAAGGCATTGGCGCCACGGCCCTGATCGACACCCGCACCGGCAAGATCACCGACGCGGTGGAAGTGGGCGCCCTGCCGGAAGACGTGGTCCAGTCCCCGGACGGCAAATATGCCGCGGTCGTGGTCGGCAATGGCTCGGCCACGGTGCGCAACGCGCCCAACTATAACGCCGTGTTTGGCAAGCTGGTCATCTTCCGGCGCGACGGCGGCAAGCTGACCCATGTCACCGATGGCCAGATCGGCCATGCCTGCCAGGGCGTGGTGTGGAGCGAGGACGGCAAGCGCCTTCTGGTACAATGCTCCGTTGAACGGGACATAAGAGTTCTGGATTTCGACGGCAAGATCCTTGCCGAACGGCCAGGAGACGCACTGAAGATGGTTTCGCGGCCCGGTGTCGTGGTGACGTCTAAGGCCCGCTGAACCCATCGGTTCTGGTGCGCTGTTTTTGAGCTTGCTTGGCGCCGCGCGGGGCCGCACATAGCGGCCCATGGCGCCGGTCCTGCATCTGAAAGATATCGTTGTTTCCTTCGGCGGCACCCGTCTGCTGGATGGCGCCGAACTGAGCTTGGAGGCGGGCGACCGGCTGTGCCTGGTGGGCCGCAACGGTTCGGGAAAATCCACCTTGCTCAAGATCGCGGCCGGGCTGGCGGAACCGGATGGCGGCATACGCTTTGCCCAACCCGGCGCCACCATCCGCTATTTGCCGCAGGAACCCGATCTCAGCGGTTATGCCAGCACGCGGGATTATGTCGAGGCCGGACTGAACCCGCAGGACGATCCCAATCGCGCCTTCTATCTTCTGGGCCATCTGGGACTGACCGGCACGGAAGATCCCAAGACATTGTCAGGCGGGGAGGCGCGCCGCGCCGCGCTGGCCCGTACCCTGGCGCCGCGCCCCGATATTCTTCTGCTGGACGAACCCACCAACCATCTGGATGTGCGCGCCATCGAATGGCTGGAGGATGAGATTAGGTCTTCCAACAGCGCCTTGGTGCTGATCAGCCACGACCGGCGGTTCCTGGAAAATCTCTCCCGCGCCACCATCTGGCTGGATCGCGGCAGGACCCACCGGCTGGAGAAGGGCTTCGCCTCCTTTGAAGCCTGGCGCGACGAAATGCTGGAAAAGGAAGAGGTGGAACGCCACAAGCTGGAGCGCCGCATCGCGGCGGAAGAGGATTGGGTGCGGTACGGCGTGACGGGTCGGCGCAAGCGCAACCAGGGGAGGCTCGAGAGGCTGCGTGGCATGCGCACCGAACGGCGCGAACAGATACGTCAGCTTGGAAATGTGCGGATGGAAGCAGCGGAAGGTGCCAGCAGCGGCACCAAGGTCATCGACGCCAAGGGCGTCGGCTTTTCCTATGGCGAAGCGGAGATCGTCGGCGATTTCACCATGCGCATCCACCGCGGCGACCGTATTGCCATTGTCGGGCCAAACGGGGTGGGCAAGACCACTTTGCTCAAACTGCTCACTGGCCAGCTCCCGCCGCAAAAGGGCAATGTCAAACTTGGTCAAGGTCTGCTGATGGCACAGTTGGATCAGTCGCGCGCCGCTTTGCATCCCGAACAATCCCTGGCGGCGGCGGTGACGGACGGCAGCGGCGACACGGTGATGGTGGCCGGCAAGCCGCGGCATGTGATGAATTACCTGCAGGATTTCCTGTTCACGCCGCAACAGGCGCGCACGCCGGTGAAGGTTCTGTCGGGCGGCGAGCGGGCGCGGCTGCTGCTGGCCAAGCTGTTCGCCATGCCGTCCAATTTCCTGGTGCTGGACGAACCCACCAACGATCTGGACCTGGAAACCCTGGACCTGTTGGAAGAGGTGATCGCCGATTATCCCGGCACCGCGCTTCTGGTCAGCCATGACCGCGATTTCCTGGACCGGGTGGCGACCGGTATTGTGCTGGCGGAGGGTGGAGGCCGCTTCACCGAATATGCCGGTGGCTATTCCGACATGCTGGCGCAACGGGGCGAAAAGCCTGCAGGGCGGGGCGAGGCGCGCAAATCTCAGGCCAAAAAGCCTGCGGAAAAACGCAGCCGCGTCAGCATGCCCAAGATGAATTTTGCCGATTTGCATGCCTTGAAGACATTGCCTGGAAAAATAGCAGCTGCGGAACTCCAGATGGCGGATCTGGAAAAAGAATTGTCCGATAGCGCACTTTACGCTCGTGACCGCGCCAAATTCGACAAGCTATCCACACTGTTAGCCGAACTTCGCGCCGCCAAGGATGCCGATGAGGAGCGCTGGCTGGTGCTGGAAATGGAGCGGGAAGCGCTGGAGCGGCCGGAGTGAATCGGCGCCACGGCGGAACGGCCAAGCCTATCACACGTTAAATGCGCGAAGTGTTTGGCGGTTGGCGCCGGGAGCAATTCCATGAAACGCATCGTTGTCGCGGGCTTGGCGGCCGGTACCGCCATGATGATTGGCGGGGCTTTGGCCGCGGTTTCTCGCTCCGATATCTCCGGCACAAACGTTCCGTCCGCGGATTCACGGATGGCTGTGAACAGCACCGAGTTGATGAATCCGATGATCGGCGGCCAGGCCATGCTGCCGGATCGCGACATCATGGATAACATCGCCGCGTCCCCCATGCATTCCAGTTTTGTGACGGCGCTGAAGGATACCGGCGTGGCCAGTGCGCTGAAGGCCAATGGCCAGTTCACCGTTTTTGCGCCCACCAACGCCGCCTTCGCTGCGGACAGCTCCAAGTCGAAATCCTCGCTGGCGCGGCGGATGAGTTATCTGATTGTGCCCGGCCGTTATGATTCGCAAGGCCTGCTGAAAGCGATCAATGAGGCCGGCGGCGAGGCCAGGCTGCGCACGGCCGAGGGCGGCGTGCTGGTGGCACGCATGAACGGCCCGACCAACATCGTGGTGACGGACGAGAGAGGCAATATCGCCAACATCGCCATCTATGACGTGCACGACAAGAACGGCATCGTGCATGTGGTGGACCATATGTTGGAGCCGGGCGGCGCGGCGCGTCAGGTTGCGGCCAATTAAGCTTCACCTCTAATCAGCATATTTCGCGAGATAGCCGGCGTGTCTGCAGTATCACGCCGCCGGCGCAAGCAGGCCGCGCCCCTCCAGCAGGGCTTCGATATTGGGATCGCGGCCGCGGAAGGCACGATAGGCGGTGGCGAAATCGCGGGTGCCGCCGCTGGAATAGATGAACTTGTAAAGCCGATGGGCGGTGGCGGCGTCGAAGGGATCGTGCGCCTCCTGGAAGGCCTTGAAGCCATCGGCATCCAGCACTTCCGACCAGAGATAGGCGTAATAGCCGGCGGAATAACCGTCGCCGCCGAAGATATGGGTGAAATGTGGGGCGGCATGGCGGGGGCCGATCTCCTCCGGCATGCCGATGCGCGCAAGCGTTTCCGCTTGCGCCTGTTTGGGATCGCTGCCTGGCGGCAGGGTGTGGAAGTCCATGTCGATCAGGGCCGACGCCAGAAACTCGACGGTGGCAAAGCCCTGGCCGTAATTGCGCGCCGCCAGCAGCTTTTGCAGCAGGGCTTTTGGAATGGGCTCGCCGGTCTGGTGGTGGCGGGCGAACCGCTCCAGCACCGCCGGTTCTTCCAGCCAATGTTCGAAAAGCTGGGAGGGCAATTCCACGAAATCGCGCGCCACATTGGTGCCGGAGAGGCGGGGATAGTGCACATGGCTCAGCAGGCCATGCAGGGCATGGCCCATTTCATGGAACAGGGTCACCGCATCGTCGAACGACAGCAGGCAGGGATCGCTCTTGTTGAAATTGGCATTGTTGATGATGATGGGCAGGACATCTCCGTCCAACCGGTGCTGGTCGCGGAAGCTGGACATCCAGGCACCGCCCTGCTTGCCGGGCCGGGCAAAGTAATCGCCGTAGAAAAGGCCAATCGGGTGGCCTTCGCGGCTTACCTCCCACACCCGCACATCGGGATGATAGACGGGTATGTCGTGGCGTTCGCGGAAGGAAAGGCCGAACAATTTTGTGGCGGTGTAAAAGGCCGCGTCGATCAGGTTGGAAAGCTGGAAATAGGGCGAAAGCTGTTCGGCATCGAAATCGTATTTTTCCCGTCGCAGTTTTTCCGCGTAGTAGCGCCAGTCCCAGGGCGCCAGAGGGAAATTGCCGCCTTCGCGCGCGATCAGGGCCTGTAGGGCATCGCGCTCTTCCAATGCCCGCTTGCGTGCCGGCTCCCAGACTTCTTCCAACAAAGCACGCGCTTTGGCCGGTGTTCCGGCCATGGAATCCGCTAGCTTGAAAGCGGCGAAATTTTCATATCCCAGCAGGGCGGCGCGCTCGGCCCTCAACGCCAGCATCTCGCTCATGATGGCGTTGTTGTTATGGGTATTGGCATTGTCGCCGCGCGACACCCAGGCACGGTAAAGCTGTTCGCGCAGGCCACGGTCGTCGGCAAATTGCAGCATGGGCTCGACGCTGGACCGCGCCAAAGTCACGGCGAACGGCATATGCATCTTGAGGTCTTTGGCCCTGGCGGCGGCGGCATCGCGCACCGCGGGCGGCACGCCGGCCATCTGGTCTTCGGTCAAGGTCAGGACCCAGTCTTCCTCATCGCCCAGCACATTCTGGTTGAACTGGGTGCCCAGCACCGCCAGGCGCTGGGCGATGGCCGCCAGCCGGTCGCGGCCTTCGCCTTTCAACTGCGCGCCGGCGCGCACGAAATCCAGGTGATAGCGTTCCAGGACGCGCAGGGATTCCGCATCCAGACCCAACATGTCGCGTCTCCGATAGATCTCGTCCAGCCGCGCGAACAGCACCGGATGCATCAGGATGGCGCTCCAATGCGCCGACAGCCGGGGCGCCATTTCCAGTTCGATCGCCTGCAATTCTTCGCTTGTGGCCGAAGAGGTGAGATTGCCGAACACCCCTTCCACCCTGGTCAGCAGCCGGCCGCTTTTTTCCAATCTCACAACGACATTCTCGAAGCTGGGAGGATTGCGGTTCTCGGCGATGGCGGCGATCTCAGCCGCATGTTCCGCCAGCGCCCGGTCATAGGCGGGCACAAAATGCTCAGGCCTGATCCGGTCCAGCGGCGGGGCGCCGAAGGGCGCGGTCCAGTCTTCAAAAAAAGGATTCGTCATAGGCACAATATAGGCTTGGCTCGTGTCCCGATTCCGAAATTCGCATGATTTCCATATCGGGCTCCAGACGAATTTCGGAATCGAAGGACACTAGCGGTTAATTGATTCTAGTGTCGTTTTGGTTCCGAAGTTCGCTTTGTGCTCTATATCAAGGGATTGCGAACTTCGGAACCACGACACTAGTGGATTTCCCAGACCACGGAGACGTCGGCCGTCACACTTTGCTCTCCCGCGGCGACGGGGACTGGGGCAGCCTGCATGGCAACCGCCATGCGGTACATCGGACGCGGTGCTTCGGTTCCACCCTCGCTGATGGACAAGATCGGCCCCAGGCTAACGCCCGCCGCCTTGGCATAAGTCTCGGCCCGGGCGCGGGCATCGGCGATTGCCTCGGTGCGCGCCTTCTCCAGCAAGGGGGCGGGGTTGCGGATGGAGAAACTGATGCCGTTCATCTGATTGGCGCCAGCCTGAACCAATGCATCCAGGGTGCCGCCCAGCTTGCTCACCTCCTCGAGCCGCACCGACACGTCATTGTTGACCTGATAGCCGGTCAGCCGCCGCGGCGAATTGTTGTCGCCATTGGTATATTGTGGCGAGACGAAGAAACTTGTGGTCTGGATGTTCTTTTCCGGCACGCCCAGCTTTTCCAGCGTCGCGAACACGGTTTTCATGCGGGCGCTGTTGGCGGCCAGCGCCTGGGCGGCAGTGGTGGCGTTGGTGGCGACGCCGGCGGTCACCTGAGCCATGTCGGGTGTCCCGCGAATCTCGCCATGGCCGGGCATGGCCAGGGTGCGGGGATCGGCGGCCCAGGCGGGGACGGCTAGGGTGGCAGCCAGTACCAGGCCGAGGGAAATGCGAAATTTCATGATGTTTTTCTTTCCAAAATCAGGACGCCCGTCCGATTTCAGATTGACCTGAAACGGGGGCAAAATCTGGGCGTCCTTCGATGGTCGTGCCGGCAGGCCCTGAGCGGCAGCGTCGCCGCCGCTTTCGGGCTGCCAGTCGCTCGCCATGTTGGCATGCCCGAAAATCCTGTTATACCCCTTTGCGAAAAGGGCCTGTAGCTCAGTTGGTTAGAGCTGACCGCTCATAACGGTTAGGTCGCAGGTTCGAGTCCTGCCGGGCCCACCAATATTTTCCTGCTTTTTTGGCGCTAAACAGGGTGAGCGGTTTGGCACGGCACGTATCCGGCACGCTGCCTGCGGAGGGCGGCTTCAAACAGCAGGACAGGCGGATGTCATGGGGCAGGTCGCGGGCTGAACCAACCAAAATTAGCGAGGATTTGCCTGCCTTTTTGTGGGCTAATCTGAACAGCGGCACGCACCGGCACGCAGGCTGTTCAAAGCCGGGAACGTCCAGAATGCGCTTGCGGTATCTGTAGACCAGCGTATTGGACACACCCACGCGGCGACAAATCTCAGTGATGCCAGTTCCCGCCTCAATGAGCCGCTCTAGTTCTTTTCGTCGCGCATCTCCCAAATACCCATCTCGCGTACGCCCGTTCGTGTCCTCCGCGAAGAGTGCGTTCGGATCATCGAGATCGGCAATCTTCAATTGACCGCGGATTTCGGACATGACGGCTTCGATTGCCGCTGCCGCTTCCTTGCAGTCTTGGGCCTCCATGGGAGCGTAAATCGCCGTGGTCTTTGCACCACCACGCGGCAGGTGACCCAGATAGTGACTGATCTGTTCCGTTGGAACGCCGCGCCGGCGCATTCCGGATTGCTTAGCCAAGTTAAACGCTGCTTTTCTGGTGGAGAGAATCTGTCCAAACGCAGAACCGCACTGCCGACGCATGAGTTGCCAGAGTTCGTTCGACGACTGCATGAATATGATGGGGATTTACTGACTAAACTCGCGTTACAGCTTTTATTACTCACCTTTGTAAGAACGTCGGAGGTTCGATTTGCCCGATGGCCGGAATTCGAACGGCTTGGGGTGCTGAACCGCTTTGGCAATCCCGGCCGCGCGTATGAAAATGCGACGAGACCACCTTGTTCCGCTCTCACCACAGGCGGTCCGCGTCTTAAATCAAATAAAGATGAAATCCGGCTAGGCCGAACTCCTGTTTCCGGCGGCAACGAAAACCGGCGTTTTTTCTGAAAACACACTTCTATCTGCAGTTTACCGATCGGGCTTTCACAAGCGCGCGACTGTCCATGGTTTTAGGGCGACCGCGGCTACCACAATCAGATTCGAAGACCTTCGGCACGCACAAAGATCTTGCGAACGCTGCCATATAAACAGCCATTCATGGGGCCACATGGGAGAGTTTATCCAACGTCTCGATCACCAGGGTGACAGGCGGCCGTTTTATGTAGTTATCCTCATAGAGCTTGGCGCGGATCGTCCCATCTCGATCCAGGATGAAAATGATCGGGCGCGGCACGCCGTAGGCGCGGCTGCCAATTTTGTACTGGGAATCGCGCAGCCCGTAACGGTCGATGATTTCAGAATTCGGATCGCTCAGCAGCGTATAGCCGATTTTGTTCTGGGCGATGAAGTTGGCATTGACCGGTGGCTTTTCGTAGGAAATTCCGGCCAGTCCATAGCCTCGCTTGGCAATGTCCGCCGCGCCGCTATTGAGGTTCATGAGCTGCAACTGGCAATAAGGACACCAGGCGGCGGAGCGGTAGAAGAACAGAACCAAACCCTTTTGACCGATCAGCGATGATAGTGGACGGGGTTTACCCGTACTGTCGGCCAGCCGACCGATGTCAGGGGCGACGGAGCCCACAGCCGGACCCAAGTCGAAATCCGGATTCGCCACGGCCGGCATGGAAAGGCCAAGCGCCAATAACAGCATCCAAAGTATTCGCCGCATGATAGCTCCGTCAGATTGCGCGTCCGGAGAAAGAGTTCGTAAGCAGTGCGACGCGGTTACAGCGGCGCAAGACAAATCATCAAGACGCGTATCTATCCAAAGATGACCATGACGCCGACGATGCTTTTATCGCCTCTCCGCAAAAGCGTGAGTTTGCCGGCAGAGTTTTCAATCCCGCCGTCGGATGTATGAACCGGAAGGGTGATCTCCTTACCCTCGGTCGCCGCAGAGCCCACAGCTATCGCACGATGAAAGCCCTGCCAATGTGCTTCACGGAACTCGTCCGGGACGATGAGGTCGAGGGTACTGCCCAGGGCAACTTCTTCCGAGTGACCAAACGCTGACTCTGCCCCCTTGCTCCAGAAGCGGATGGCGCCCGTGGTGTCGACGATAACAATAGCGGTCTGGTCCAATGATGATTCCCGGAGTGTTTCTGGCCGATAGTTCGAGAATGAACATTTGCGGTTACATCCGGCGATAAAAACGCGCGATAAGTGCGTCCAGTGACAGTTGACCGGGTCCACGCGCCAGCAGGATGAACATGAAAGCCAGCCATTGGATATGGTCGGGCCAGGCTTCGGGATAGATGAATGTCTGGATCACCAGTACCATGCCAAGGAGGGCCAGCACGCTGAGACGTGTTGCCAGTCCTACCAGAATCAGGACGGAGCCACCCAATTCCATGCCGGCCGCCATATAGGCCGCGACATGCGGCGGCAGAACCGGCACGTGATATTCGTTCTGGAACAGCATGAGGGTGGCGCTCCAATCCGACAGTTTCTGGGTGCCGGAGCGGAAAAAGACGCTGAAGGTAGCCACCCGGGCAACCAAGGCGATCACGCTGTAAGGGATGCTGTTTAGTAATCCGATTGCGCTTTCAGCCAAGGCCCGAGGGGCGCGGGTGGAGCGGTACGGCATATCCATGGTCATCATGTTCATTCTCCATTGGGTTGGGACAGGATGCGCACGAACGGCGCGACAAATATCTCACTGCGGATTGCCGCAAGAGCCTCTTCGGGCTCGGTTTGCAGTACCGTGGCAGCGAGCGCGGCATCGGTATTCTCTCCTCTCAACACAGCGCCCAGGAAAATGGCGGCAGGCTCCGACAGCCGCCTGACCGAAGCGCCTTTCTCACCACGCCAGATCGCGAAGTTATGCGCGTGCGGGGCCATGCTGAGATGCTCAAGGCTGTCCATGTCGTTCTCGTCATGGGCATCGCGCAGCTGGTCCACCGGATATTCAACGGCCAGGGCGACCAGGGAGCCATCCAGTTCGATGGCGGTTTGGGAATCCAGGGCCAGCAAAATGGAGGCTGGGCATCCGGCGTTGACGCAGCGCTCGATCGCCAGGTCAAATCGTGCCACGTCCGCGAGATAGGGCAGTGAGCCCGCCGGGGCATATTTCTCCAGGAATTCGGGGAAACCGGCGCCATAGTCCGACAGACAGGCACCACGGGGCGGATATTTGGTGCAGAACTCCAATGCCGCCTGATTGAAGAAGTCCTCACCCGTCAGCCAGCCGACCGTGGGATAGGTAACGCGCAAGGCGTTTGTCAGCCCGGCTATCACGGTGTTGCGGTGAATACGCAGCACCTCCCTGATGGCCGCGGGATCGCCCGGAAGCATATGCGCGGTGCGCATGCCGCCATCCAGCAGATCCGCGGCCAGGGTGAATTGAAATTCAGCCAGCGAGGGCATAGCGAGGCTCCTGCCACAAATTGTCCAGAATGATCTGCGCCTTTTCGGCTTCCGCCTGCAGGATCGTCATCTCGGGAATGTCATTGTCCCACTCGATGAGGGTGGGGCAAATACCGATGGCTGCTATAGCGGCTTCATAGAGTCGCCAGACATCGGCGCTAACTGCCGAACCATGATCGTCAATCCGGATATCGCGGCCGCTTTCCAACCTTTGCACCGTGTGGCCGGCGAGATGGATTTCCTCGATGGCTGTGACGGGAACGGCATTGAGATAGGCGCGCAAACTTTTCAGCGGGTCGGCGCCATGGTTGCGGGCGCTGACATAGATATTGTTGATATCCAAGAGGACGGCGCAGCCGCTGCGGCGCACCAGTTCGCCGAGGAATTCCGGCTCGCTCATGCTGGATAGAGAGACCTGGAAATATGTCGAAGGATTCTCGATCAGAAGTGTGCGCTTTAGTGCCGTTTGAACGCGATCCAGATTGCGCCCGACGACTTTGAGCGACTCCTCGGTATAAGGAAGGGGCAACAGGTCCGGAAAATGGACGCCCTCTGTGCTGCTCCAAGATAGGTGATCGGAAACAAGACCGGGTGCGTAACGGAGGGTCAGGCCGGACAGCCGTGCAAGATGATCATCGCTGATGCCATCCGCTGATCCCAATGAAAGGCCGACCGCGTGCAATGAAAGTGCGTGATCGCGGCGGATCAGATCCAGCTCGCTGGCTGCGGCCGCATTGGACAGATAGTTCTCGGGATGAACCTCCAGCCAGTCGGCGCAATGGTGTTCCGCGATAACGCGAGCATGATGTGGAATGCGCAGGCCGATCCCGGCACGGGCCGGGATCGGCCAGGCATTGAAGGCGGCACGGCTTTGGGGAGCAACCATGGCGCCGTCATTCCTACTTCGAGGCGGTGAGGGTGCCACCGGCCAGCTTGGCGCAGGCGCCGGCCGGCAGATAGACAAAGGCGGTCTTGTCGAAGTTCTTGGTGCCCTGACCGGCACAGGAATGCACGCCAGCGGCGCAGTCATTCTTGCCGGCCTTGGAAACGCCATAGCACTTCTCCGAACCCGCGGGTTGAGCAACGGGGCCGGCATTGGCGGCGGTGATGCTCGCAGCCAGCGCCAGAGCGCCAACCAGCGAGGAAGCAGTCACGGTCCGATTCGTCATTTGAGTCTCCTGGTTTCGGGTTGAGCGGTTCGATCAGCCCCACTCGCTGTCAGAATGCCCGCGCGATCGGTCGCGGGAAAATGCCGTTGCTCTATGCGTTGGATAGCCGACCGGCATCGCGGGTCGACAAGGCTTGCACCCACAAGGCGGCCGCTTCGCGCCCGAATTGCAGTGACCAGGCTTCAAGGACTGCCTGTTCGGTTTGCACACGGCGAAGCATGGCCCGCACGGTGAAAATATGTTTGATGCTGTTCAACATTCTGGTCCTCCCTTATGCGCGACAATTCGGCGGGACGGCGCGTCTGTTACGCCGCTTCTTCGATTTTTTGCGACGGGGCTGCGGGCCGGCCGGTGATAAGTCGCACACCGCGCTGATAGGTGATGTAGGACCAGGCCCAACTGATCGCCACGCTGAGACGGTTGCGGAAGCCGATCAGGAAATAGATATGGGCGAGTGACCACAGCAGCCAGCCGATCACGCCTTTCATTTCCATCCGCCCCAGCCGTGCCACAGCCTCCCGCCGCCCGATGGTGGCCATGTTGCCCAAGTCGGCATAGCGGAATGGCTCCGGGCCGATATGGCCGCAAATTCGGGCTGCTATCATCCGACCGATCCAGTCACCTGCCTGCTTGGCGGCCGGCGCTACGCCCGGAAGAAAGCTGGTCTCGGTCAGGTGATAGGCTGCGGTATCGCCTGTCACAAAGATTCGCCGGTAGCCGGGAATCGAAAAATCGCGGTTGACCACGACGCGGCCAGCGCGGTCAGTGGGCGTGTCAAGCCAGGTCCCGGCAGCCGAGGCCCGCACGCCGGCGGCCCAGATGATCGTATGGGCAGCGATGGTTTCCTTTAAGGTCACCACGCTGGCCGCGGCGACATTTGTAACGGCTTCACCTGTGCGGACCTCCACTCCCAACCGTTCGAGGGCGCGGCCGGCTTCCTTCGACAAGGTCTCCGGTAATGTGGGCAGTAGGCGGAGGCCGGCCTCGACCAGTATGACGCTGGCGCAGCGCGGTGTGATGGAACGAAAATCGCGCGTGATGGAATTGCGCGCCAGCTCGGCAATGGCACCGGCCATTTCCACGCCGGTCGGTCCACCGCCGATGACCACAAAAGTTAGCAGCGCCTTGCGTCGCGCCGGGTCAGGTTCGACTTCAGCTCGCTCGAATGCCAACAAAATATCGGCTCGCACCCGGGTGGCGTCGTCGACTGTCTTGATGCCCGGGGCATGTTCGGCCCAGTGGTCCTTGCCGAAATAGCCGTGCCGGGCGCCAGTGGCGACGATCAAATAGTCGAATGGGAGTTTCGCCCCATTGGCCGTGACCTGCCGGGCTTGTTTATCGATTGCCGTCACTTCGCCCAGCAGGACCCGTGTGTTGGCCTGGTCCTTGAGGATGCTGCGAATGGGCTGGGCAATGTCGGCCGGCGAGAGGCTTGCCGTCGCAACCTGATAGAGCAGCGGCTGAAACAGGTGATAGTTATGTCGGTCTATGACCGTGATTTTGGCGGCCGCGTTCTTCAAGGCCCGCGCGCATGACAGTCCGGCGAATCCCGCACCCACGATCACAATATTCGGCTCGGGTGTTTCGTTGCCGTGGTGGGAGTCGCCGGGCATTTCGTTGTCCTTTTGTTGTTATCGAGCGGGTCAGTGGGCCGTCCATCCGCCATCCACGGGCAGCGCTGCGCCGGTGATCGAGGCAGCGCCCGGGCCGGAAAGGAACACGGCCAACGCGCCCATCTCCTCGACGGTGGCGAACGTCTTGTTGGGCTGCTGTGCCAGCAGTACGTCGCGGATTACCGCTTCCCGGCTGATACCGTGTGCCTTGGCCTGGTCGTCGATCTGTTTTTCGACCAGCGGCGTCCAGACATAGCCGGGGCAGATGGCGTTGGCGGTGACGCCGAATTGCGCCCCTTCCAGCGCCGCCACCTTGGTCAGACCGACCACGCCATGCTTGGCTGCGACATAGGCCGACTTGAAGGGCGAGGCGACCAAACCGTGGGCGGATGCGATATTGATGATGCGGCCGAAGCGGCGGTCTTTCATTCCGGCAAAGACCGCGCGGGTGGTGTGAAACACCGCGGAGAGATTCAGGCCGATGATGGCGTCCCAGCGCTCTACGGGAAAGTTTTCCAATGGCGCGACGAACTGGATGCCGGCATTGTTCACCAGGATGTCGATCTGGCCGAACATCATGTTGGCCCGCTCGATCATGGCCGCGATTTCATCGGGCTTGGCGAGGTTGGCCTTATCATAGGCAACTTGCACCATGGTTTCCTCTTCCAGCATGGTGCGCTCGGTCTCTATCTCTTTTTCGTCGCCGAAGCCGTTCAGCACGACATTGGCGCCGGCCGTGGCGAAGGCGCGGGCGATGCCCAAGCCGATACCGCTGGTCGAGCCTGTGACCAATGCTGTCTTGCCGGAGAGGGTCTTGAGGGCGATTTCGGGAGTCATCTTGTCCATCGGATTTTCTTTCGTGTTGGAGTTTCAGGTTCGGGTTACGGGGAGGGAAATGCCGTTGTTCTTGGCTTTCCATAGGGGGCGGGCATTGGGCAGCTTGAGCGCGAGGCTCAGCCAGCATGCCAGCAGCAAGGCGCCTGCAATCCCTGCCACGCAGGCTGGCCAACCGAAGCGGTCGAACACCTGCCCAAGCATGGCCGCGCCAGCCAAACCACCCAGGAAGTAGGACCCCAGATAAAGGCCGCTGGCGGCGCCGCGATCGGCTGTTGCGGCGCGGCTGACAAAGCCAGTGGCGATCGCCTGAGCGAAGAAGGTGCCAATACCGACCAGAACCATCCCGGTGAGCACGAATGGCAGGCGAGACGACAGCAACAGGGGCGTGCCCGCCAACGCCAAGCCGAAACCGCCAAGAATGGCGGTTTTGGTGCCTATCCGGGCGGCAATCCGGCCCGCAACCGGCGTGGTGATGATCGAGGGCAGAAAGACAAAATAGACAAAACCCAGCGACATCTGCGCCAGGTGAATGGGCCGGCGAGTCAGGACGAAGTTGACGTAGGTGAATGTGCCGATGAACGCGAACAGGATCAGAAATCCGATCGCGAAACTTGCGGTGAGGGGCCGGTTGCGCAGATGCGCGCCCATTGCGGCAAGCGGAGACAGCATGGGAGTAGGCATCGCCGGCATCGGCCGGGTCTGGGCCAAGGTGAAATAGACCAGCGCTGCGCCGCAAAGGTTGAGCGCTGCGAAAACATAAAAGTTCGCGGCCAGGCCGAAATGATCTGCCAGCGCTGCCGACATCAACCGGCCAAACAGATTGCTGGCGACATTGCCGGTGATATAGGCGGCGAAAGCGCCAGCCAGATCGCGGGCGCTGCAGTTCTCTGCCAGATACGCCAGGGTCAGGGTGAAAGCCGCCGACATGCACAGGCCCTGCGCCACACGCAACAGCGTGAACAGGCCCAGACTGGGCATTGTCGCGAGCAGCGCGGTGGGAATGGAGAGCAGCACCAGACTGGCGAGAATGCCGATCCGGCGGTTGATGCGATGGCTGAAGAGAGCCACCAAGATCCCAGACGCCGCCATGCCGAAGGTGCTGGCATTCACGGCCACCCCCATCGCGGCCGGCGTCACATGGTATATACGGACCAGGGTGGGCAGGATCGCCTGGGTGGCGAACAGGTCCACAACCGTCAGGAATGCGGTCAGGCCGATGACAAAATTGGGCAGGTGGATACCCATGTCCCCGTCTGTTGAAGACGGATGGCAGCGAATGGCATCGGTCATTCTCAGCCTCCTGGGGAAGTTGCGGTGCGTGGCGCCCCGTCGGGCGGGGAGCGGTGTTTGGGGCGCCACGCAGCCGCGGCGCTCTTCGCGGGGGAACGAAGAGCTTGCCGGTTACATCATGCCGTCTGCCGACTTGGCGGGCGGCAACACGTCGGCCGAGATCAGCACGGCAGGCTTATTGGTGTTGTTCTTCCACCAATGGGCCAGGTTGCCGGATTCCGACGTTACGTCGCCTTCCGGATGATTGATCGGGGTGGCGCAGGTGCTGCGGTACTCGGTGATCGAGCCCGACACCACCAGGATATTGGCGGGACGCTCGGCATGGCTGTGCCAGGGCACGATGCCGCCGGGCTGGACCACCAGGCGGCGCATGCGGAGCTGGTGGCCGGCCGAGCCATAGCCCTTGAGGTCGATCGTGGAGATGACATTGTCCGTCACGCCGACCGGGCTCATCGGGCCCGGCTTGGTCACGTCGATTCCGGTCTTACCGGCGGGGCATTCGTCCGCATAGGCAACACTGGCGCCGAGAATGCTGGCAGTGGCCAGGAAAAGCACCGCCGAAGCGGTCTTGCTGAATTTACCGTTGATGATCATGGCTCGTCTCCGTTTCGGTTAGGTCCTGTCGGCGGGGGTGCACGACAACGCAGGCAGGATCACGGAGCGGGGCGGAGAACGGAAATACCGCTTGCCTTTGGACCTCATAGCCGGTGGCTATGGGGTTATTCATTGAGGCTTCAGGGCTGTCCGCCTATATGGTCAGGGTATGAGTGAACCCCCAATAAGCAAACGCAGGTCGCTTGCGGAAAACCTGGCCAAGGTCCGGGATTCCAGTCCCTTATGGAAAGCCCGGTACGACAGCCTTGTGCAGGGCCTGCGCGAGGCGGGCGTGGGCGAGGGCGCCCTCAAGGCAGGCGATTCCGCACCGGACTTCGCCTTGACCACCGCCGAGGGGCGAATCGTGACGTTGAGCGATCTGTTGGCCAAGGGACCGGTTGTGCTCAGTTTCTATCGTGGGAAATGGTGCCCCTACTGCGTGACCGAGCTGGAGGCGCTGCGGGGGGCCTCGTCCGATATTGCTGCCTTAGGAGCCAATCTGGTGGCGGTCACGGCCGAGGATTGTGGCGGTGCGCTGGCCGCCAAGCGCCAGCACAGCCTGGAATTCGAGATCCTGTGCGATTTCGAGAACGGGCTTGGCTTAGCGTTCGGCCTAGTGTTCCGGGTCCCGGAAACCATTCGCCGGTATTACCAGGAGGCCAATCTCAATTTCCCGCTGATCTACGGCAATGAAAGCTGGTTCTTGCCCATTCCCGCGACGTACGTGATCGCCAGGGACGGCACCATCCGCCACGCCTATGTCAATCCCGATTTCCGGGAGCGGCTGGACCCGGCGGTCATACTGGATGTCTTGAAATCTCTCGGATAGCCTAAAGGGCATGAGGCTGAAAAAACCGCTCGCCGAGATCGTGGCTGCCATCAGGGCGGCCACTCCGGCGTGGTTTGGCCAGGAAAATGACCGTCTGGTACAGGGACTGATCGACTCCGGCGCGGCCGATGGGGCGCTCAGGGCCGATGACCATATTCCCGACTTCCTGCTCCCCAATGCCGAGGGACAGTTGGTTTCGTCCACGCAACTTCTCGCCAACGGCCCGTTGGTGCTGAGCTTTTATCGCGGCATGTGGTGCCCCTATTGTTCGCAGGAGCTGAATGCGCTTGCCGATGCAACGCCGCGGCTGAAGGAGGCCGGTGCCACTGTCGCAGCCATTACGCCCGAAATCGGCGGCGTGGCGCTAAAAACGAAAAGGGAGCGCGACCTGCAATTCGAAATCCTTTGCGACGTCGACAATGGCGTCGCCATGGAATTCGGCCTGATGTTCCGCATCCCCGAGGATATCCAGAAAAGTTACCTGAAGTTCAACGTCAACATGCCGAAGATCTATGGCAATGACGGCTGGATGATCCCGATACCCGCGACCTATGTGGTCGACCACGACGGCACGATCGTCTTTGCTTACGTCAATCCGGATTATCGCGAGCGCTGCGATCCCGAAAGCCTGGTGGATATCGTTGCCAGGCTTCAGCCCGTCATTTCCTGAGACCAGTCGCGCGCCCGCGCCACTTTCATAAAAGCATCGGCAGCGACGGAGAATCGCCGGCCCGGCACGGTGGCCAGGACAACTTCGCGCTCAAAGCCGTCGCCTTCCATCGGCACGCTGACAAGGCCTTCGGTAAGCGAGAGGGTTGGCGGACTGATGCCGATCCCGAAACCGGACAGCACCATGCGTTGAAGATGTTCTTCGCCACAGGCGCGATGGCGGATCTCCGGTTTGACGTTGGCGGCCTGGCAGGCTGACAGAAAAAGCGGATGCAGGCAGCAATCCACCCGCTCGACCATCGCCTCGCCATCAAGGTCCTTGAGGGATATCGTCTCGCGGCCGGCGAAGCGATGTGCCTGGGGGACTATTGCCCGGCATTGCTCGCGAAACAGTGTCCAGCTCCGCAAACGGTCGTTGGGCTCTCCGGCCTGACTGGCCACGACCAGGTCGAAGGCGCCGTCAAGCGCCTTGTCGATAACGGCAAGACGTGTTCCCGAACCCAAAGTCAGTTCCAGGCCACGAATGGAGTCTTTGAGAGACGACAGCATGTCGATGATGGGACGCACCGGCACCGTCGTGTCGATGGCCAGTCGAAGCGGAGCGACCTCGCCCTTGCGAACGCTTGTGGCCAGCGCCTTGGCAGCCTGTGAGGCGGCATAGGTTTGCTCCAGATGCGGCAGCATCAACCGGCCAAGTTCGGTGAGATGGGTATTGGCCCGTTCACGATGGAAGAGGGGGCCGCCCAGTTCTTCTTCCAGCTTCTGCACGGCGCGGGTCAGTGATGGTTGAGCGACGTTGCATTCTTCCGCCGCCTTGGTGAAGTTCAAGGTTCGGCAAACGGCCAGAAAATAGCGGACCTGGTGCATCTCCACGGCGGCGCGCCCCCAGCGCGAGACCTAGCTTATTCGACCGGGAACACCTGTCAAAGCCGGGTATACGACGATTGCCATACGCCCTCTATGACCGGAAAAGGAGCATGTCGGGCCTGGACCGGCTTGCCGATTGCCCCGGTGGCCAGCAGCACAAGCGCTACAACGCACAGAAACAAGGGGCTAAGCCGCATCCAGGCCATGATAATCACCTTGCCTGTGCTGCGGAGGCAATCGAGGCCGAAACCTGGGTCGCCATCGCAAATTGGGGATCGCGGTCGGTGATATGGTGACGGTGGGCGATGTAGGTGAAGTCGGTATAGGCGATCCAGACCTGGCCGTTCTTGTCCTGCAGCACCAGCATCCGGACCGGCCAATCCAGACCCGCGTAGGGGTTGGCGGTCAGAAACTGTATACCGAGCGGCGGGTTGCCGAAGATCAGCAGAGTGGAGGGGTTGAGCTTGATCCCGGCATCGGCGCCAAGCTGGCTCTGGTCGATCTGGTCGAAAAACTTGATGCCCTTGGCGGCTATATCCGCTTTGAGACGGCTGATCGTTTCGTCCAGGCCATAAGCCGACTTGACGCGGATCACGCCATCATCGGCCATCACGCGCTGTGTGGCCATCCCGTGCTCTGTCCCGGCCTGGGCGCCGAAAACGAAAAGCGGCGAGGCGCACAGCGCGACAATGGTGGCGGAAAAAAGCAATCTCGACAGGGTGTGCATGGCTAATCCTTTCAGGGTTGGGGTTGGTCCTGCATCTCGTCGGCATTGGCTTCGTGCAGGATGAAGCCTTCGATAGGGTCTACCGGGGTCGCCCAGGGCTGAGCTTTCAGGACCCGGTTGGCGTCGGCATAGCCGGCCTGCCAGCGGGTCCTGATGCCGCTTGGGCTGAAGTCGATATCCTTGGCGTGATCCTCGCCGCGCACTTGCGGCGCCAGTAGCCGCACCACATGCATGCGGGTGGGACAGCCATAGGACGTCATCTCGCGCACGAAATTGTCCTGGAGTGCTTCTGCAGGCAGCCTGGCGGTCAGTTCCGAGATGATGTGCCGCAGGCGATGGATTTGGCGCTGGCGCGCAATATGTGTGCCTGCGCGGCTGGAATATTGCAGGTCCTTTTGCCGGTTCATCACCTTGAGGATGGAATCCGGCTCAGGGCCGTTGGGATTCCAGAGATGAACCGCGAATACCAGCCCGTTCTTACGGGGCTTGTCATCAAATACGGCTTCGACAGGCGTATTGGACAGGACGCCGCCATCCCAATAAAGCTCGCCGTCAATGCGCACGGCCGGGAAGGCCGGCGGCAGTGCGCCGGATGCCATCACATGCTTGGCGTTCAGTGCCATGTCGCGGCTGTCGAAGTACCGCATCTGGCTGGTGCGGACATTCGCTGCGCCAACGGTCAAGCGAACCGGGCCGCTATTGACCTGATCGAAATCCACCAGATCGCCGAGCGTTTTCATCAACGGCGCGGTTGAATAATAGCCGGCCTGTTCTGCTCCGAGCTTTACGTGGTTGCCCCAATGGGCCTTGGGATTGGGCTCAAAGAAGCCGCCGACGCCAAGGACCGTCGACCAGAAGGTCGAAGCCGCCTGGCCCACAATGGGCAGCGAACCGGCTGTCTTGAGGAAAGGTACATGCTCAATGCGCTCCCAGAACTGGGTCAGGCGCTTCAGGCGGTTATGGGGTTTGTTGCCGGCGATCAGGCTGGCATTGATGGCGCCAATCGAGGTGCCGATGATCCAGTCCGGCTCTATGCCGGCTTCATGGAGCGCCTGGTATACGCCGGCCTGATAGGCACCCAGCGCGCCACCGCCCTGCAGGACAAGGACGAACTGGCCATATTGCGCCAAAGGGCTTTGGAGAGAGGCTTGGTTCTTTGTTGCTGCGCTCGACATTGCCGATCCACCTTGGTTGGGTGGTGGCGTTATGCGGCCGGCCCGGCGATATCGGAACTACTTGTTGGCTACGGTTACCATAGGCGGGGGCTATCGGGAAAAGCGGGCCTTTTCCGAAGCTTGCGCAAGCTGGTCCTCGGTCGATGCGTGCATCCGGTCAAGGCCCATCAGCCGCTTGCGATACTGCATAAGCTGTTCCCGGCGCTCCAGATGGCTCATGCGATTGGGGCCGTAAACCACAAACGGCTCCAGGACGGTGAAGCCGGTAAAACCGAGCAGACCATGATGCAGCGGATACAGAATCTGCTCGACCGGCGCATAGTGACCGCCTGCTTCATACGTCGCCTTGGATCCTCCCACCGTAAGCGCGCAAAGCGCCCGCTTACCCCGATGCATACCGGTGTCGAACCGGCGCCCGCCGCCATAAGAGCGGCCGACCGTAAACACGCGGTCAATCCAGCCCTTCAGGATGGCGGGCGGCCCAAGCCACCACAGAGGAAACTGGAAGATCAACAGGTCGCACCAAGCGAGCTTTTCCATTTCCGTCTGAAGCTCGGGCGTATAGCCGTTGATCCGGCTGGCCAGAGCTTCCTCGTCCTGCTGCCTAAGTCGGTCAGGGTCTGCTGTGGTGATGAAATTGCGGCGGTCCGAGACCGGATCGAAGTCCATGACATGGAGGTCGGAGACAAGAACCCGGTGTCCAAGTCCGGTCAGGGCGTCATGTGCCGTCCGCGTCATCGCGGCGTTGAAGCTGGTCGGCTCAGGGTGAGCATGAACAATGAGTATGTGCATGGCGGGAATGCTAGCGCGTTGTCCCATAGCCAAGGTCTATGGTGATCGAAGCCAACAGGCAGTTCCGTTCCGGCTTGTTCATCCCCATAACGCGACACGCAAACCCAGTGTGAGGCCGTCATGAAACTGTTCTATTCCACCGGAACCTGCTCGCTTGCAGCGCATATCGTCGCCCGTGAGGCCGGTATCATTTTGGAGATCGAGAAAGTCGATATTTTCAAGACCCCGCACGTCACTGCCGGCGGCCGGAATTTTAACCTGATCAATTCCAAGGGCTATGTGCCGGCCCTGATGTTGGATGATGGTTCGTTGCTCACCGAAGGTGCGGCCATCGTCCAATATCTCGCCGATCTCAATCCAGATGCCAGGCTGGCGCCGCCTGCTGGGACGCTAGACCGGTACCAGCTCCAGTCGTGGCTTAACTTCATCGCTGCGGAATTGCACAAGATGTACAGCCCCTGGCTGTTTCATGCGGAATACGGCGCGGCCATCCAACAGATCGCCCGGGAAAAGATCGCTGGGCGGCTTGCCCTGGTCGAAAGCCATCTTGCCGAACAGGGACCCTTCCTGATGGGCGCTCAATTCACCGCCGCCGATGCGTATCTCTACGTCATCGTGGGCTGGTCCAACTTTGCGAAAGTCGACCTTATGGCCTTTCCGGCCTTGCGGGATTTCATGAATCGCGTAGGTGCACGTCCGATGGTGCGGGAGGCGATAGCGGCTGAGCGAGTGAAGCCAGCGGCCTGAGGCGGCCAGGGAAAGGGTCAGGTTCAATGTCCGGTTATGGCACAGGGAGGCCATTTAACCTGGGTATAACCCTGGGAGGAGCAGGATGGCCCGATGGGCATCGGCACCGACTATTCAACGCCTGTAACCGTGAATGGATTTTTGTGCAAAAACTGCACTGATGTCGACTATGCCAAGAAGCACGTTGATCCCGCACACCCGAAGTCGGGCCCATATGGGATTAACGCCAAAAATGATCCAACCGTAAGAAATGCTCCGCCGGCAGCGGTCATGTTCGGCGGCAATCTCAGTCGTCTGAATTCGAGTTCGATTAGCGATACGGCCGGCAGCGTGGTATTTGGCAGTCCGACCGGGGCGGAATTGGATATAACGGCCTGATATCGCGTGGAGGCGCATTTCTGTTTGCCGCTCCCCCAAAGCTTATTCGACGCAGCGGTTGTACCGAAATATCAGGAGCTTGGCTGGTCCAACCCTTCCCCTAGCAAGTGACTGCTCCCGATGTGGTGGAGATCTTATTCGCAAGCGCTCTGCGGGCTGACCCTCTCGGTAGAGTGATCCCAGAACTCTCTCGACCTGACTTGGATTCAGACTGAAAAGTTACCGCTCGGCTCTGTGTTCCGATATACCCATCATCTCCGATTTGGTCAGTCCTCGGGTTCGAATCCTATCTATGCAAGGATACTGATGTCCGGTTTTGTTAGTCTATTTGTTGGTGTCTTGTCCGGTAGCCGGCGGGAAACGGCGGTCTATTTAGCGATCGACCCTCCTTATGGGTGCTGTCGGGCCCAGCAACACCAGTTCGTATCTAAGCTGCCACGGCAAGCCCAGGCCGCGCAGCGTCTTCCGCCGCGCACCGAGCAGGAAGCGGGTAAACGCCGTCATCGGGTAATTTTCCTTTTTTCGTCGTATTTGCGGTGCTCAGTTAGGCATCGCGCTCAGATGTCCTGATCAACTGCCGAACCAGGTTTTAGAGGATGCGCTTCGGCCAGAATGGCGAGTGAGCCGTTAGGTTGGGAATAGTGTGCGGGAGTGAGGAATGGAACACATTACGCGACGGGCTTGCATGGCGGTTGCCGCGGGGGGCGCGGCCGCTTCGGCTTTTGGCCAGGCGTCCCAGGCGGCGGCAAGCGGGCCCGATCAGCAATCACTTGCCGGTCTGGCAAAAGCAAAAGGCCTTACCGGATTTGGCAGTGCAATCGGGGGCGTGGATCAGCCAGGTTCAGCCTTTGAGGATTTGGGCGCGCGGCAAATTCAGCTGTACGAATGCAACATTCTGGTGCCGGAAAATGAGTTGAAATGGACAGCGGTCCGTCCCAATTCGCGGGAGTTCAATTTCCATGGCGCCGATGTGTTGGTGGACTGGGCTGAGAAAAACGGCATGAAGATTCGCGGCCACAATCTTTTGTGGCTGCGGCCCGACCGCAATTCCGACTGGCTGAACAATTACGACTTCGGCGCCCATCCAGGCACGGAAGCCGAGCGGCTGCTACGCGAGCATGTCAGCACTGTCTGCAGACGCTATGGCAACCGCATCTTCACCTGGGATGTGGTCAACGAGGCGATCGATCCCGTCACCGGCGGGATGCGCGACATGGTGTTCAGTCGCCATCTCGGTGACGCCTGCATGGACATCGTCTTCGATGCCGCCCGTAAGGCCGCGCCTGGGGCGGCCCTGGTCTACAACGACTTCATGACCTGGGGTGACAACAGCGCGCGTCACCGCGAAGGCGTGCTCAAGCTGCTGGACGGGATGAAAAGCCGCAAGGTTCCTGTGGATGTTCTGGGTATACAAAGCCATATCGGCGCCGGCGAGATCGGCGGCGTCAAAGGCACAATGACTTTCGATGCGCACGAGGAAGGTGAGTGGAAAAGCTTTATGAATGCCGCCACCGCGCTCTATCCGCGCCTGCAAATAACCGAATTTGATGTCAGCGAGGTGGGAACTCCCGCGGACATTCCGGCGCGTGATCGCATCATTGCCGACCTAGCCCGGCGCTATCTCGACATGATGTTGCATTATCCAGGGCTCGACCATGTGATGTGTTGGGGTATGTTGGATCATCATTCCTGGCTGCAGTCTCGCACGCGTCGCGCCGATGGCATGTTGAAGCGGGGGTGCCCTTATGATCCCAGCTACCAGCCCAAGCCTTTGCGCCAGGCTATCGCCGATGCCTTCCGCAATGCGCCGATGCGCGGATAGGCAACAACGCCTGGCATTCTCCCATGCGAGGTTTGTATACCTCCATTGCCTTGCCTTTGCTCAATCTTGAGATAGCTGTTCCTTGAGCAATTGTTGCAATCGATCGCGAAATACTTTGGGTGGTTGCTTGGCTTTCATCGGCCCGAACTGGGCGCGGGCTGCTTTCATCCGCTCCTGCATGTCCGCGAGCACGTCTGGATAGACTTTGGCAACGCTATAGTTCTCGGAAATATCCTTGCTGACGTCGTACAATTGCGGGTAGCCCACGTTCTCCGTCGAAGCCAGTGAGCCATGATAGTAAGAACGGGTGGAGTACTTCCATCGTTGGGTACGGACCGCCACGACATCCTCGTCATTGAACAGCAGCAGCTGATCGTGCGGCGAAGCAGCGCCTCGGGTTAGGAGCGCTGAAATATCCCGGCCATCCAGCTCCACGCCCTGCGGGTCGGGGGTACCCGCCATCGCGCAGAAAGTCGGCAGGAAATCGATTCCCATGGCGATGGAATGGGTACGCTGCCCGGCTTTGACGACACCGGGTTGGCGGGCAATACAGGGCACGCGGTATCCGCCGTCATAGGCCGCGCCGCCCTTGCGATCGCGCAGACCTCCGGTCGAGCCTTCATACCAAGGGCCATTGTCAGAGGTAAAAATCATCAGCGTGTCGCGCTCGATTCGCAGAGCTTTCAAATGCTCCATCAGGCGTCCGACAATTGTGTCGATTTCCACGACCGTGTCGGCATACGCGCCCTGCATGGTCTTGTCGCGAAACTTCGCATCCGGATAATTCGGCAAATGTGGCGCGCTTAGCGCCAACTCGACGAAGAACGGCCGGTCCGCATGATCGGTGATAAATTTTTCAGCCGCGGCATAAAAACGCTGCTGCAGTTGATCTTCAACTACTTCCTCTCGCGTGGGCTCCTGGTCCGGCCCGTTGTCGGTATATAGCCACAAGGGCTTCATATCGTGGCTGTATTGCAGGCCAAAGAATTGGTCGAATCCGTGACGGGTCGGCTCCCAGGTGGGCCCGGTATGCCCCAAGTGCCATTTCCCGAATAGCGCGCTGACATAGCCCCCCGGTTTGAGTGCAGCCGGAATGGTGACTTCGGAAAGGGGCAGCCGTCGCTCGTCGTTCGGCAAAATCACGCTATAGGCCAGGCCGGTGCGGATCGCGTAACGACCGGTCAGCAAGCCCGCGCGCGATGGCGTACAGATATTCTGCGGCGCATAATAGTCCGTCAGAACATTTCCCTCCGCCGCCATTCGATTGATGTTTGGCGTGTGGATGGTCTTTCCGCCCTCCGGCTCAATATCGCCCCAGCCCAAATCATCGCAGAGGATTATTATGAAATTGGGCCTGCGCCGGGTTTGACCGATGACTTCACCGTTGACGGTTAAAGCGGCAGCCGTTGCGGCCGTGCCACCCAGAAACTGCCGGCGCTTCATTTCTCGCTCCCCACTATCCGTGATGCAAACTCCAGAATCTATTGCGGAAGGTATCACTGGAAAGGAATGGCTGCTGCTGTAGAATAAGAAAATGACCATGCCCACGCCTTCCGCGGCC
>Ga0157379_10000394_pt1 | contig 35407 bp, 28 predicted proteins | sample S25metaG_FD_121802 | JGI IMG/M metagenome (GOLD analysis project Ga0157379, IMG submission 121802) | Switchgrass rhizosphere microbial communities from Kellogg Biological Station, Michigan, USA - S2-5 metaG | ecosystem: Host-associated > Plants > Roots > Rhizosphere > Soil | place: USA... | reverse complement strand
CTGCAGCACCACCTGGAGCACCACGGCGAGCACGCGCTCGAGCCCGAGGCGCGACGGGTCCTGGGCGGACTCGGCTTCTCGCGCGCGGACCAGGACCGTCCGCTCTCCGAGTTCTCCGGCGGGTGGCGCATGCGCGCCGCGCTCGCCGCGCTCCTCCTCACCGATCCCACGCTGCTCTTCCTCGACGAGCCCACGAACCATCTCGACCTTCCGGCGCTCGAGTGGCTGGAGGACTACCTCGAGGACTTCCACGGCGGGCTCGTGGTGGTCTCGCACGACCGCGTCTTCCTCGACCGCGTGACGACCGAGATCACGGAGCTGGCCCATGAGGTGCTGACGGAGTATCCGATGTCCTTCACCGGTTATCTCGAGGAGCGCGAGCTAAGGCGCGAGCGCATCGAGGCGCAAAACGTCCAGCTCGACAAGAAGATCGCGCAGCTCGAGCGCTTCGCCGAGCGGTTCGGCGCCAAGAACTCGAAGGCGGCTCAGGCGCAGAGCAAGCGGAAGCAGGCGCAGCGGCTCAAGACCCGGCGAGTCATCCTGCCGCGAAAGCCGCGAAGCATCCGGTTCTCGTTCCCGCCGCCGCCGCACGTCGGCCGCTCCCTCATCCGCCTCGACGACGCGTCCTTCGGTTACGACAAGCGGGAGGTCTTCTCGGGCGCGTCCTTCGAGATCGAGCGCGGGGAGAAGGTGGCGATCGTGGGGGCGAACGGCGCCGGAAAGACGACGCTCCTTCGACTGATCGCGGGGCAGCTCGAGCCGCGCCGCGGCGAGCGCGAGATCCACCAGGCCGCACGGCCGGCCTTCTTCGCGCAGCATGCGGCCGAGATCCTGGACGGCAAGCTGACGGTGCTCGAGGCGGTGGACGAGGTCGCGACCGACGACGCGCGCCCGAGGCTCCGGTCGCTCCTCGGAAACTTCCTCTTCGTGGGCGACGACGTGTTCAAGCACTGTCGCATCCTGTCGGGCGGCGAGCGGCAGCGGGTCGCGATCGCGCGACTCCTGCTCCAGCCGACGAATCTTCTCCTCCTCGACGAGCCGACGCACCATCTCGATCTCGCGGGGAAGGAAGTCCTCGAGGAGGCGCTCTCCCAGTATCCGGGGGCGGTGGTGGTCGTGACACACGATCGCTCGCTCATGGCCCGGCTCGCGACGCGAATCCTCGCCGTGAGGGACGGACGGGTCGAGCTCTACCCGGGCGGGTACGACGACTACGAGGCGGCGCGGCTCGCGGAATCGGAAGGCCGCGCTCCGCAGCCCTCGTCCGACCCCGCGGCGAAGGCCGTCAAGAAGACCGAGCACGAGAAAGAGCGCAAGGACGACAAGCGCCGCACCGCGGAGACGAAGAAGCGCTCCCAGGAGATCGAGAGGCTGGAGCGCGAGATCGAGGGGAAGGAAGCCGAGCTCAAGGCCCTCGAGGCCCAGCTGGCCGACCCGCAGGTGTACGCTGAGCCTCCGCGCTCGCGGGATCTGCTCGCCCGATACGAGCACCTCAAAGCGGATGTGGAAACGTCCTGGGCCAGGCTCGAAGCGCTGAGCGAAGCGCGATCCTGAGAGGAGCGACGGTGGCGAAGTCGAAGAAGCCGATGGCGGCTCCCATGCTCGGCACGCCGGCCGGGATGTCGACCACGTCCCGGAGCCGGTGGCACACCCTGCCGCCCGAGCTCCTGAACCAGGCGTGCAAGCGCGTGCGCATCATGATCGCCTCGGTCGGCGCGCTCTGGCTCGTCGCGTTCATCATGGACATCTTCATCGCGCGCGTCCTCAGGCATCACCACACGGGCGAGATGATCATGATGGACCGGTTCCCGGCGAACGTGATCGGGTGGACCGGATTGGGGTCCGCGGTCGTCGTCCTGTTGCTGGTCCGTCGCTTCACGTTCCGCCCCCACACCCTCATCAACATCGGGGTCGTGTATCAGATCTTCACGGCCGCGCTCGTCGCGCTCCTCACCAACATACAACCGCACTTCAGCGAAGGGCGGATCTCATGGCTCTGCATGATCATCCTGATCCAGCCCGCGGTCGTGCCCACCCCGCCCATCAAGACGCTCGTGGCCTCGCTCATCATCGCGACCATGGATCCGATCGCGGTGTGGATCGCTTCCATGCGGGGCGCGCCCATCCCGAACGACGCGTTCTACCTCACCTGGTCGTTCCTCCCCAACTACATCTGCGTGGGCCTCGCCATGCTCCCGTCGGCGGTCATCATGGGGCTGAGCCGGCAGGTGAACGAGGCGCGAGAGCTGGGGAGCTACCTCCTCGGCGAGCTGATCGGGAAGGGCGGCATGGGCGAGGTCTATCACGCCCGGCATCGCATGCTCGCGCGCCCGGCCGCCATCAAGCTGATCCGCCCCGAGTCGCTCGGCGCGGCCGACATGAACACCGCGCAGGGCATGATCCAGCGTTTCCGTCGCGAGGCGCAGGCCGCGGCCTCCCTCAAGTCGCCGCACACGATCGTGCTCTACGACTTCGGGGTCACGGACGACGGCACGTTCTACTACGTGATGGAGCTTCTCGACGGGTTCGATCTCGAGACCCTGGTCAAGCGCTTCGGACCGGTGTCGCCGGAGCGCGCGATCCACCTCCTGAGCCACACCTGCCAGTCGCTCGGGGAAGCGCACACGCGCGGGCTCATCCACCGCGACGTGAAGCCGTCGAACATCTTCGCCTGCCGGCTCGGGCTCCAGGTGGACTACGCGAAGGTGCTCGACTTCGGCCTGGTGAAGGTGGCGCGGGATGCCGAAGTGGGTGCGGGCACGGTGCTCATGACCAACCCCGACGTGACCACGGGCACGCCCGCGTTCATGGCGCCGGAGATGGCCCTCGGCGACGCGGTCGATCATCGAGCCGATATCTACGCGCTCGGCTGCGTGGGCTACTGGCTCCTCACCGGGCGGCTCGTGTTCGAGGCCGAGACGCCCGTGAAGATGATGCTCCACCACATTCAGTCGACGCCCAAACGGCCGTCGGAGCTGAGCGAGGTGCCCATTCCGGCCGAGCTGGAGCAGGTTCTGCTCCGATGTCTCGCGAAGAAGCCGGAGGATCGGCCGCAGACGGCCACGGAGCTGCAGCGCCTCCTCATGGCGGTGCCGGTCGCGGAGCGCTGGACCGCGGACAAGGCCTGCTCCTGGTGGAGCGTCCACAGCCCCGCTTCGGCCCCCATCACGAAGCTCCACGAGGAGACGCCGATCGCCACGATGCACGTGGCGAAGTAGCCGCCGACTCCGGCGTCAGCGCGCGAACGCGAAGGGCTTGGCGCGGAACGTCCGGAGCTTCTCGAGTACCTCGGCGCTCTCCTTGTCCCCCGGCCTCACCTCCTGGAGCCGGCGCGCCATCTCCTTCGCCTGCGCGAAGTATTCGCTCCCGTAGAACACCGCCATCCAGTAGCGAAGCGCGTCGGGATCGCGCGGCGAGATGTCGAACACGCGGTACGCCTGCGCGTCGAGCGCGGGGGACCGCGAGGGCTGCAAGAGGATGCGCGCGATCGCGTCGATCGCGATGCCGCGCGGCAACGCCGGCGTCGACCACAGAATTTGCTGTGCGCCGAGCGAGTCTCCGCGCGCGAAGAGAACCATCGCGGCGAGCCTCAGGTCGTGGGAGCCGACGAGCCGGTAAGGCTCCGTCCTCGCGAGGCGGAGGAGCATGCGAACCGCGCGATCGGGATCGCCCGTGGCTGCGACAGCGCGCGCGTAGGTCCCGATGACGACCCGGATCGCGGCCATGTCGGGCTCCGCTCCGCTGGATCGGACCGACGGAAGGTCGGGATCGATCTGCACCAGGTCCCGCTTCTCGGTGATGCGGAGCAGGATCTCGTGCGGCGCGCCCGCCATCCGCTGTTCCGGATCGCGCACCTGGATCGTCGAGTCGTTGTACCAGACCCGCGCCGCCTGCCCATCGACCAGGGTTCCGTGAATTCCGGCCATGCCGCTCGCCGCCACGGAGACGAGGATCTGCGTGTTGTGCTCCAGTGTGGGGTAGAACTCGCGAAGTCGCCGCTCCACGTCGCGCGTCGCCCGATCGCCGTCGATGAAGCTCTGCTCGGTGAGGAGACTCCCGCTGGGATCGTGCACGCCTCGGCTCCAGAGCCCGAGCGTGAGATAGACGGCGAGCGCGAACGAGGCGACGGCGGTCTCGCTGCGCGCGAGGACCACGCCCAGCGCGATCGAGGTGCCGAGAGCGGGAATGCAGACGAAGTACGCGGCCCAGCGCCGCACCAGGAGCGATGGAAGGAGGAGCGCCGGAATCGTGAGGAGCGCTCCGATCAGGATGGCGCGGCGCGGCGTCAGCGCGCCCGCGGAGCCGTGCCCCGCCCGGTGCGTCAGAACGAGGCCAAGAACGCCGAGGATCCAGGCGATGGCCGAGTAGACGATTCGGTCCGTGGGCCACGGCGTCGCGAGTCCGGTGGCCGGGGCGTTGAACAGCGCGCGCCAGTAGCGCCTCCACTCGAGGAAGACCATCGCCTGGTTCTGGAAGCCGACGTAGCTCCTGGGCTGCTCGCCCAGGTGGCCGGTCACGAGAAGCCGGATGCCCGGATGGAACGCGGCCCAAGCGATCGCGACCGCGCCGAACGCGAGGAGGGGAACGAGCAGGCGAGCTGGCTTCCGGCCGAGCAGGAGATCCCACAGCACGAGCACGGGCAGCGCCGCGCCGATCGCTTCCTTGGAGAGGAGCGCCAGGAGCATCGCGATCACCGCCCACGCGGTCTGACCGCGATCGTGAAGGTCGAGCGCGATCAGGAAGAAGAGAATCGCCGCGAGGTCCTGCGAGCCGCTCGCCCAGCCCACGAGGCTCGCGGCGGGAGCGATGCCGGCGAAGAGGAATCCCGCGAGGAGCCCGGCGCGCGCGCCCGCGTGGCGCGCGATCACCGTGGCGAGGAGCCAGGCCGACATCGCGAGCATCACCAGATTCGCGAGGTGTGCCGCGAGCGCGCCCGAATCGCCAGCCCAGGCGAGGGGGAGGTAATAGAGTCCCTGCGTGAGCGGCCGGTAGAACGCGGCCCCCTGCACGTACGCGAGACACGCCCCGAGGCCCTGCTGCGCGCGCGCGAGGAAGTAGTAGTCGTCCCAGAAGTAGCCGAGCCGGAGCATCGGCCATGCGAGCGCGATCGCTGCGAGGGGAGGCGCGAGCAGGGCCCAGCGCCGCATGGCCCCCGGGCTCACTCCCGCCGTTCCTCGCGCCGGATCTCGTCCAGCCGGATCACGATCGACGCGCTCGAATCGAGGAGGTCGTTCAGCACCTGCTCGGCCGCGCGCGTCGGTCCGGCCCGGCGCGTACGGTTGTCCTCGAGGTAAGGCCAGAGCGCTTTCCGAATCTCGACCGGGAGCGTGGTCTCGAGATATTCGAGCGCGGTGCCGCGCAGGAGCGGATCGGTGGTGTGGAGTCCCTTGAACGCAATCTTGAGCGGCTGGCGCGGCAGCGCGAGCGCGAGCAGCGTGAAGACGTGCTCGAGGCTCCGGTTGGCGCGCTCCTTCAGCACCTCGTCCATGACGGGAGACCACGAGTCGTCGTCCATCCGGTCGAGCACTTTCCGGCTCTCCCAGACCCCGGCGCCCGCTTGCACCTCGCGGAGCACGGCCGCGAAGGCCTCGTCCGGCGGCACCGAGAGCGTGGCGTCCAGCTCCGCGAGATGGGCGAGCCCGCGGCCGCACCGGTAGCGCACCTCGAACCGCGGATCGCGGAGTCCTCCGAGGAGCGCCCGAACGGCGCGCGCATCCTGAAAGGTCGCGAGGACGAGCGGAATGCGCCGGCGGATCGTGAACTCGATCTCGGGATCGAGGAGCGAGGCCTCGAGCGGGCCGATCGCCTCCGGCGTCGCGCGGCGAAGCGCGCCGAGAGCGTCCGATGCGACGTCGTCCCAGGCCAGGAGCGGGATGACGTGCGTCGCGAGCGTTCCATCCACCCGCACTCCGGTCAGCGTGCGGCGCACGCGCCCTGGGTCGCGCGAGTGGAGATCGCGGATGCGCGCGAGCTCGGCCGCGGCTTCGCCGTCCGGCTCGACGCGGAGCGTCGCCGTGGAGCCTGGGCCCGAGCTCGTTCGCGGAATCTGGAGGATCTGGCTCAGCGCGAGCGGCCCCAGCGTCTGGAGCACCGTGGACCGGGTGGTCGAGTCCTGCACGTCCTGGATGTCGAGCTGCACCGCCCGCGAGACGAGGCCGCGTGCCAGCGCGGTCTGATACCCACGGTGGAGCCCGAGCGCAATGAAGAATCCGACGGCGGAGATCAAAGCGGCCATCGCGAGGAGCACCGTGCCCTGCTGCCCCATGGGTCCGACGAGGAGAACCGCCTGCGCGAGTCCGGCCGCGATGATGTCTCCGGCGCGCGCCGTGCCGACGTCCGCGAGCGATTTGATCGCCCGCTTCTCCCGCTGTGGGACGGGAGTGAAGAGCACCTCGTAGCCCGCGCGGAAGAGCGAGTTCGAGAGCACCGTCTCGACGGTGCGCGCGGCGATGGTCGCCCCGAGCCCGGGAATGGCAGCCGCCGTCGCGGAGGCGATGGCCACCCCTCCGGGAAGCGCGGCCGCGGATCGCGCCGGGCCGAGGCGCTCGAGGAGCCAGCGGCTGAGCGACGTCTGCACGAGCACCGTCACGAGCGAGGTGGCCGTGTAGAAGTAGGCGAAGAAACGGAGCAGGTGCCCCTGTTCGTTCATGGCCAGGGACGCGCGCCCCTTGAGCACGAGGTCGATCAGCCCTTCACTGATCGTGGCGAGGAGGACGAGATTGATGAGCCCCCGGATGTAGGGCGTCCTCGCCACCACCGCGTGCGGGTTCAGGTGCTCGGTCTCGCGCGGGGCTCCCGTGCCCGGTAGGGACGAGATCGGATGCGACGTCGACGTGACCCGCGCGATGGCGGCGGCCGAGACGAAGTGGAGTCCCGCGAGGATCGGGATCATCGTCGTGAGCGGGAGCACGCCGGCGACCTGCGACGCCACGAGCCCGCCCAGGAGACCACCCACCGTCGCCGCGGCCGTGAGCCGCCCCAGCTGCCGCTTGGCGGAGCGCGGATCGAAACGCTCGTTCATGAGCTGCCAGAAGCCGGAGACGAGGAGCGCGCCCAGGCAGCCGTAGTGCGCGTAGAGCAGGATCGACGCGGGCCCGGGCGCGACGAAGGACACGCCCCACTCGGCGAGCATGAGAACGCCGCTCGCGAAGAACGCCGCGGGGATCACGCGTTCCGGGCCCCACGCGCTGAGCGCCCGCGTGGACGCGTACGCGAGCGCGAGCGCCGCCGCCGAGGTCACCGCGACCATCGCCGGGAGGTAGCGGACCGGATACTCGGACAGGAAGAACGCGTCCCGCGTGGCCTTGGCGCCGACCTGGTAGGCGATCATGGCCATGGCCGCGACGCTGGCGGCGAGCAGGAACGAGCGGCTATCGCGCGGAGCGGAGGTCAAGGCGTGAGAATAACCCGGCGGAGGAGGGCCGGGCGGTACGAAGGGCTACGACCGGCGACGGCCCGCGAGCGCGAGGACCAGGGCGCGCTCGGTCGCGCGCCACGTGCGCCACGCCACGAAGAGGACGAGAAGGCCGCCCATCGCGACCAGGGTCAGGAGAATCGCGGGGTCCAGATCCCTGGCGATATCGGTCGCTCCGTTCCACAGCCACGCCTCCACGAGAGCCGCGCCGCCGAGGAGCCGTTCCGGCCACCAGGACCCGAGGAGCGCGAGGACGAGCGCGATGGTGAGCCCGACCGCGGCGACCGGATCGCTCGCGGCGAGCAGCCAGGCTGGCACGGGGCGCGGATCCGCAGCCGTGACCCGCGCCATCACGCGGTCGGTGAAGCCCGCCGGTGCCCGGATCGCTTCGGGCTTCGCCCGCAACATTTCGTCCGCCCAGCGCTCGTTATCGTCCACGAATCACCCGTTCGTCCCGTTCGTACGCCTCGCGAAGCGCCGCGCGCCCGCGGCTCATGTGGGTCTTCACCGTGTTCTCCGGCAGATCCAGCATTCGCGCGATCTCCGCGACCGGACGGTCCTCGTAGTAGAACAGCGTGAGTGCCGCGCGCTGCAGCGGCGGCAGCTCGCCGAGGAGCTGATCCATCCGCCGCGAGAGGCCCGCATCGGAGGGCGTGGTCGAGGGCTCCTCTCCACCATCGACCGGGACCTCGCGCGCGCGACGCGTCTTCAACACCTCGGACCGGTCCAGTGCCAGCCGCACAAGGATGCGGTAGAGCCACGTCATGAACGACGCCTCGCCCCGGAACTCGGCCATCCCGCGCCACGCCCGGATGAACGCGTCCTGCGCGATCTCCTCGGCGTCGGACCGGCTGCGCACCATCCGGTACGCGAGGGCGTAGGCGCGGTCCTGGTAGCGCTCCACGAGGGCCCGGTAGGCCCGTGAGTCGCCGGCGCGGCACCGCGCGATCCAGTCTCGCTCTTCGGGGGAGGTCTCCACCCTCGCCTTGGACGGGACGTCGCCGGGCTCCGGTTTCATGAAACCTGGCCGGGGGCTGACTCCCTCCAAGTCCTTGAAAGGGGCAGCTGATCCGAGCCGCCCGGCGGATCCATCAACCCAAGGAGCCAAGGCATGCACGACTTCTTCTCCATCGTCGTACCCGTCGTCGCGATCGTTTTCGGCATCTCCATGGCCATCGTGCGCATCGTCAGCCAGGCGCGTCTCGAGGAGCTGGCCCGGAAGGAGCGGATCGCGGCCATCGAGCGGGGCATCGATCCGGAGAAACTCCCCGCGCTGCCGGCATCCGACGGCTACGGCCTGGGCAGCAGCCGGATCCGAAGGGCGCACGGGCTTCTCATCGGTGGTCTCGTCCTTCTCGCCGTTGGACTCGGCATGGCGGTGGTTTTTGCGTTCATCGAGCCGGAGAAGTCTCACTGGGTCGCGGGCGTGGTGCCGGGCTTCGTGGGCATCGCGCTCCTGCTCGCGAGCCGGATCGTGTGGCCCAAGGAGGACGCCCGCCCCGCGGGACGGCCGGGCGAAACCCGCTACTGAACCTCCGCGAGCCGCCGCCTCAAGTCGGGGCTCAGCGCGCCCTCGAAGACTTCCTCGACGGGGCCGGTCATGATGATGGAGAGGTCCTGAGCGACCTCGACCTCGAGCTGGCCCCCCTCCATCACCACCGTCACGGCGTTTCCGACCAGGCCGCGGTCGAAGCAGGCCGCGGCCACGGCGCATGCGCTCGTGCCCGAGGCGAGCGTGTGCCCGGCGCCGCGCTCCCAGACGAGCGCGCGCACGCGGCGGCGCGATTCGATCTCGGCGAGCTGGACGTTGATGCGCGCCGGGAACTGCGCGTGATTCTCGACCTGCGGGCCGAGCTCGAAGAGCGCTTTTCGCGTGTGGGGCTCGTGGAAGATCACGCAGTGGGGATTCCCGACCGACACCACCGTCACGTCGAGCTTCTTGCTCCGAACCGGTAGGGACGTGACCGCGCGGTCGATGGCAGCCTTGCCCATCTCGAGCCGCACCGCCTCCACGCGTCCTTCGGCGCGATAGACCTCGGTCTTCACGGGGCCCACCACGGTCTCGATGGAGAATGCGGACTCATCCGTGTAGCCGTGATCGCTCAGGAACTTCGCGACGATGCGGAGCCCGTTGCCGCTCCGCTCTGCCAGCGATCCGTCCGGATTCCAGATGCGCACGCCGAAGCGGTCGTCCGCCGCCTGGACTTCGAGGATTCCGTCGGAGCCGAGTCCCAGATGGCGATGGCAGAGCAGGCGCACCCGCTCCGGCGTGAGCGTGACGCCGAATCGCGCGGCGTCCACCACGACGTAGTCGTTGCCGAGGCCGTGCGACTTCACGAAGTCGAGTTCGAGCAAGTCATCCTCCCTGATGGGACCGTCCGCCGTTCTCGTCGAGCCCGGTGATGCCAAGCGCCTCTTCCGTGACCGCGGCGCCGGCCCACGGCGCGCAGAGCGTGATCGCCTCGCGCACCCCGGCGCGGGTGCCGCCCACGTTCACCGCTCCGATCGCGTGCGACCGGAGCTGCCGCCACGCTCCCGTGACCGTGAGGATCGCGATCACCGCGTACTCCCGCTCGATCGGGCCGAGCGCGGTCCGCGAGAGCGTCTTGCCGTAGCCCTCGAGCACCATCCAGGACGCGAGATCGGGCGAGAGTTCGCGCATGGTGGCGACGAGCTTCTCGTAGTTCCGTCCGTACACCCGGCGGCAGAGCTCCGTCCCCGCGCGTTCCCACGCCGCGGGTTCGACCGCCGCCGCCTCGCGCGGAATGCCCCCGGCGCGCGCCAGCACCTCGCGCGCCGCGAAGAGCGCCTCGATCGCGCGCGGAAAGCCGACGAAGAGATAGGACTGGAGAATGGCTTCGTAGAGCGCGGCCGGCGCGACGCCCGCCTCGAGCGCGAGCGCGGCCTCGCGGGCCACCGATTCGGAATCGGCCGCCGCGATCGCGGCCGATAGCGTGACGAGCTTGGCGACGCCTGAGTCGAGCGCTTGATCGGAGCCGTGCGCGTCGCGCATGCTCGCAATCTATGGGCCTGGGCGGGGCGTGTCAATCGGTCGGGACCGCGCTCGCCGTCCTGGCCGGCGTGACGTGGCCCGTCCTCGCGGTGCGGTTCGCGCTTGGCGGCCGGCGGCTCACCAGCCTGGGGCGGGTGGAGGCGCTTCCGGCCGCGAGTCTCCCCTCACTCACGGTGATCGTGGCGGCCAAGGACGAGGAGCGGCGCGTGGAACAGGCAGCGCGATCGCTCCTCGCGCAGGACTACCCCGGGCTCACCGTCTCGGTGGTCGATGACCGCTCGAGCGACGCCACCCCGGAGATCCTCCGCCGGCTCGCCTCGGACGATGCGCGCCTCACCGTGACGCGCATCGACGATCTCCCGGACGGATGGACAGGGAAGTCGCACGCGCTGGCGGCGGCGGCCGCGCGCGCCACGACCGAGTGGCTCCTCTTCACCGACGGCGACGTGGATCTGGCGCCGAGCGCGTGCCGCCGCGCGGTCTCCCTCGCCATGCGCGACGGGCGGGATCATCTCGCGGTCGCCCCCGACCTGGAGGTGGAAACCCTCGGCGAGGCGATCTTCATTGCCTACTTCGTGATCATGTTCCACGTGAGTCAGGAGCCCTGGAAGGCTCAGGACCCGCGCTCGCGGGGATCCATCGGGATCGGCGCATTCAATCTCGTGCGACGCGACGTCTACGAGCGCGCGGGCGGGCACGGCGCGATCCGCTTCGAGCTGATCGACGATCTCGCGCTCGGGCGGCTCCTCAAGCGAAACGGCGCGCGGCAGGCGTTTGCGCTACCGGCTCGCCTTGTCGGCGTGCGATGGCACGTGGGTGTACGCGGGCTCGTACGCGGCGTCGAGAAGAACGCATTCGCCGCGGTCGGCTACCGCACGGCGCCGGCGCTCCTGGCCGTGGTCGCGCAGCTGACGATCGCGGTCATGCCCGCGCTTGGGCTCTTCCTGCCGGGATGGCTTCCAAAGGGGGCGTCGCTCCTGGCCTGGGCTGGGGCGGGCCTGGCCTACTTCGTCGCGTCGCGAAGCGTGCGGGTCCGGCCGTGGCAGGTCGTCTTCATGCCCATCGGCGGCATCCTCTTCTCCTACGCCTTCCTTCGATCGACCATTCTGACGCTCGCGCGCGGCGGAGTCGTCTGGCGGGGAACGTTCTACTCACTCGGGGATCTACGGCAGCGTCAGGACCTGTAGGTCTCACCCCGCAAGGCCAGGCGACTCGATCCGTAGACACAAAAAAAGACCCCCGGGAGCGTGGGGCTCCCGGGGGGTGTCGTCGCGTATCACGTGGGGGGTCAGGGCATTTCGATACGCGACGCAAGTGCGTCATCAGCGTCCACCGGGCTTCCCCGCCCCGGCTTCGCTGCTTGCTACGCGATCAGCAGTGGCAGCGCGATGAAGAGACTTGCCGCTACCAGGCCCAGCTTTCGCATCACCATCATCATCTCAAGACACCTCAGGCTACCGTTTATTGTCCAACGGCCGCCCCCTGTCTCGCGAATCTCCGCATACCATGTGCCATCGATGTCACGCCTGTCAAAGTCCGCTTAAGCCAATGCAACGTTTCGGTTAATGGCATCGGTAATTATTGAGCCACAAGGGATTGTCGGCCGTTGTGCGGTCGCACGGGTACAGAGTCGTACGATCGAGTACGTCGCGGAGCATCAAAGCTACTTCGCTTCGACACCTCGGACGAACAATTCCGACAGCTCATCGACAACCAACCGATACGCGTCGACGCCCGGAGCGCGGACGCGCGTGCCGGTCGGAAGCGGGACGGTCCACTCGGCCAACGGGAGGCCTAGCGCATGCGTGAACAATCCCGAGGCCGTGACCCATGGCGCGGCCGGCCAGATCTCCGCCCCCAGCGAGCGAGCTTTCGCGGTGTGGATGAGCGCCTGGACGGACGGGTGGTAGAGGTTGAGGCGATCCCACCGGAACCCCTCCGCCTGTTCCACCCGCGAGTCGGATGCGAGCTCGCGGGCGCGCTCCACGACCGCGCCCGGCTCCATGTCCTCCGCCCCTTCGATCGTGACCCAGGCCCGGGGACGATCCGGGTGAGCCACAGGCGGCTTGGCGACGCGCCCGATGGGCGCGAAGAGGGAGTTCCGGAGCCGGTCTTCGCCGTCGCCCGCCACCGGCTCGGCCACGACCTCTTCCAGGAAGTCGAGTGCGTCCGGCTCTCCGGCGAGTTTTCGGAGGAGCTCGAAGTCGAGGGGCCGCGGGCCGTACGCGGCGTCGGCCAGCTCCGCCACGAGCCGGTCACGGAGCGTGTAGGGATTCGTCGCGCCGCCCCAGAGGCCGAACACCACGAGCCCCCGCCCGCCCAGGAACACGCGGCGTCGCCGCGGCGCGATGGATCCGACCCGGGGCCAGAACGCCGCCTTCGCCTGGAGCGAGGGGCGATGCTCGGCGAGCACCGACCCGAGCACCAGCGATCCATGCCCGGCCCCCGGGGGCACCACCATCGCTGGCGGCCCGGGGAGGCTCCCGGCTCCCATGACCGCTGCGAGGGCACCCACGGAGGCAGCGAGGGCGAGCCGCTCCCCGCCTTCCGCGGCTGCGGGGGCCACCGGATGGGCCTCCGCGCTCCAGGACCCGAAAACCGTCAAGCTGGGCGCGGCCCCGCCCGGGGGAAGGAGCAGGAAGGTAGGCACAGGTGATGTGGTTTCAACCAGTTCCAGTCCAAGGGCCGCGGCGGAACGGCCGAGCCCCTTGCGAGCCGCTTGCACCGACCGCTGCGGCAGGGTCTCCCGACCGAGCTCGATAAGCTCTTGGAAGTAGGTGAGATGATCGTCGATCTGTCCTGGGCTCAGGGGCATTCCTCCTTCCGAATCATGTCCGGTCCACGAACAGACCGCACCTGCGGGCAGGATAGCGCATCCATTTCGTTGAAATGACGTGATTTGTGCTTGACACCCCTCCGTGAGGCGGGGGACGATCGGGTCTTGGGGGCGAGGTGGAGCAGCCGCGCCTCGCAGGGGATTCCGTGTGGAGGGGGAGGACCAACGGTATGGAAGCAGTCAAGTTTCCGGAATGCCGAAAGTGTTCCTCGGGAGTCTTGATACCGCTTTCGGACTACGGCAGAGACGGCGCCCCGATCACCTTCAAAGCCTGGGTTTGCACCAACCCCACCTGCGGCTTCAACGTCCGTATCGACAATGGTGAGATCAGTCTGGGCCGCGCCATCGGTCCGTCGACCAAGTAACTTCGCTCCGCCTCTGACGCGCCCCGCCCCGCTCGTGTGGGCGGACCTTGGCCCATCGGAACCCTCGTGATCCGAGCCATCATCTTCGATCTCGACAACACGCTCACCGACTTCATGAAGATGAAGCGGGCCGCCATCGACGCCGCCGTCGACGGGATGCGCGACGCCGGCTTGGCGCTCCCGCGCGACGAAGTCGCCGCGCGCATCTATCAGGTGTACGAGCGCGAGGGGATCGAGTATCAGCAGGTCTTCGACATCTTCCTGAAGGAGGCCCTCGGCCGGATCGACTACAAGATCCTCAGCTCCGGCATCGTGGCTTACCGTAGGGCCCGCGACTCCTATCTCGTCCTCTATCCCCACGTGAACCTCACGCTGCTCGAGCTCCTGAAGCGGGGGCTCAAGCTCGCGGTGGTCTCCGACGCGCCCCGGCTCCAGGCCTTCATGCGGCTCGCCCACCTCCAGCTCCATCACCTCTTCGACACCGTCGTCGCGTTCGAGGACACGGGGGAGAGGAAGCCGAGCCCCAAGCCGTTTCAGCGCGCGATCGAGATGCTCGGGATCGCGCCGCAGGAGGCCATCATGATCGGGGACTGGCCGGAGCGGGACGTGGCCGGCGCCGCGTCGGTCGGGCTCCGCACCGCGTTCGCGCGCTACGGCGATACGTTCGGAACGGTGAATTCCGGCGCGGACTACGAGCTGAACGACGTCTACGAGCTCGTCTCCATCGTCGATGCGCTGAACGGAGCGCTCGTTGCGGCTGCCGATAGCCCGAGCGGCAGGGGCTGAGCCCTGGTCTCGGTCGGCGTCGACATCGTCGATGTGAGGCGGATCGCGGAGGCCATCCTCCGCTGGGGCGACAAGTTCGTGGAGCGCATCTACACCCCCGGCGAGATCGACTACTGCCTGCGGCGCGCCCGTCAGGCCGAATCGTTCGCGGTCCGCTTCGCCGCGAAGGAAGCGTTCGCGAAGGCGCTCAAGGTGGGGAAGGCCTCCATCTGGCGCGAGGTCGAGGTGGTCCGTAGCGAAGGCCCCCGTCCCACCTTCGAGCTTCACGGGAACGCCCGCGCGCTCGTGGGCCACCGCAAGGTCGATCTCTCCCTCTCCCACGCGCAGACCCACGCGGTCGCAGTCGTGCTCATCGAGGATTAGCGTGCGCCTGCCCCCGGCCACGTCGCGCGTCGTCACGGCCGAGGAGATGATCTCGATCGACCGCGCCGCCATCGCGCGCGGCGTCCCCTCGCTCACGCTCATGGAGCGCGCGGGGAAGGAGGCGGCGCGGCGCATCGTCGCCTGGTGGCGTTCCGCCGACAGTGGGCGCGCGCGGAGCGCGCCCCCCCGCACCGCGACGCGCACGGCCGGCTCGAACGGCCCCGTGCTCATCCTTTGCGGGCGCGGGAACAATGGCGGAGACGGCTTCGTGGCCGCACGGCACTTGAAGACCGCCGGCTTCCAGGTGCGCATACTCGTCGCCTCGGACGAGGACTCACTCTCCGCGGACGCGCGCGCGCAGTACGAGAGCTGCTCCCGGGCCCGCATTCCGGTGACGTTCCTCCCCGACGCCCGCGCGTGGGGTCCGGGGAGCGAGGCCGCGGACGCCGCGAGCCAGGCGGCGTTCCTCGTGGACGCGCTTCTCGGCACCGGCAGCAAGGGGGCGCCACGGGGCGCGATCGCCGCGGCCATCGAGCTCGCGGTCACCTCCGGACATCCCGTCGCCTCGATCGACATTCCTTCAGGCGTTGACGCCACGACGGGGCACGTCGAGATTCCAGCGATCCGCAGCGACGTCACCGTGACGCTCGCGCTTCCCAAGGTCGGACTCCGCCTCGAGCCGGGGCGCGAGCACGCGGGGCTGGTCGAAGTCGCCGACATCGGAATTCCCCCCGATCTCGTGGATTCGGGGCGTCCTTCGGTCGCGGTCGCGACGGCCGGTTGGGCGCGATCCCTCCTGCCGCGGCGCGCTCCGGATGCGCACAAGGGCTCGGTGGGCCGGGTGCTCGTCGTCGGCGGAAGCCACGGACTGATGGGCGCGGTCGCGATGACGGGCGAGTCGGTGCTGCGGTCCGGCGCCGGCTACTCGGTCGCGGCGGTGCCGGAGAGCGGCGTCACCTCCTTGGAATCGCGTGTGGCCGAGGTGGTGAAGCGGCCCTGTCCGGAGACGGAGTCCCGATCACTCGCCCGGGGCGCGCTCGAGGCGATCCTCGCCGAAGCCTTGCGTGCCGACGTGGTCGCGATTGGGCCCGGCCTCTCGCGCGATCCCGAGACCTCGGAGCTCGTGCGCGACCTGGTCGCTCGGATCGACGCTCCAGTGGTGCTGGACGCGGACGGCTTGAACGCGTTCGAGGGGCATGGCCTGAAACGCACGCACGGTCCGCTCATCGTCACGCCGCACTATGGCGAGGCGGCACGCCTCTCCGGCACGTCCATTTCCGAGGTCGCCAAGGATCCCATCGGCTGGGCGCGATCGTTCGCGTCCTCGAGCGGCGCCATCGTGTGCTTGAAGTGCGTGCCCATGGTGACGGTCGCACCGGGCGAGCCCGCGATCCTGAACGCGACCGGAAATCCCGGGATGGCGACCGCGGGCGCGGGCGACGTGCTCACGGGAACCATCGCGGGGCTGCTCGCGCAGGGGATGGACCCGCCCGAGGCGGCGGCGGTCGCCTGCTTCGTGCACGGGCTCGCGGGAGACATCGCGGCGCGGCGCCAGGGACGGCGCGGCATGATCGCGGGGGACATCCGGGACGCGCTCGCGTCGGCGCTCATCGCGCTGGAGAGCGGCGCGCTGGACGAGGAGGCCGTCCGATGAGCCAGGAGCGGCCACACCCCGAGGGGGCCGGCAAGCGCGGCATCGGGTCCGGCGAGACGCCCTCCGCCGCGTCGACCCGGCTCCAGGCGATCCGGATCGCGCTGAGCCACGACCTCACGCGGGCGGGGCGCGTGCTCGAGCGCCGCGGGATGATCGTCGCCACCGAGGGAAATCTGAGCGCGCGCCTCACGCCCGAGCGCTTCCTCATCTCGCGCCGGGGACGGCGCAAGGGCGAGCTGAAGAGCCGCGACTACGTCGAGGTCTCGGTCCTCGACTCACCCGAGACTCCGGTGCCGCTCAACGCATCGAGCGAGTACCGCGTGCACCGGGCGACGTACCGCGCGCGGCGTGACGCCGAGGCGGTGCTCCACGCGCATCCGGTGTCGCTCACCGCGTACGCGGTCCGGGGCATCCTCCCCGACTTCAATCGCTTCGACGAAGGGCGGATCTTCGTCGGGCCGATGGTGCTGGTGCCGCACTTCCCAGCCGGGAGCGACGCGCTGGCCGAGGCCGTGGAGCGCGCGCTGGTCGAGCCCACGCGGCCGGGCCTCGTCCTCATGCAGAACCACGGCGCCTTGTCGGTGGGGCAGAGCGTGGACGAGGCGCTGTCGCGCCTCGAAGTGGCGGAGCATCTGGCCGCGACGTTGATCGCGGCGGGGCGCGTTCCGGGCTAGACCGTCGGCGCGCCTGCGCGGCGCGCCGGAGCTACTCCCCGATGATCTTGATCAGGACGCGCTTCGCGCGTCGTCCGTCGAACTCCCCGTAGAAGATCTGCTCCCACGGCCCGAAGTCGAGCTTCCCCTTCGTCACCGCCACCACCACCTCGCGCCCCATCACCTGGCGCTTCAGGTGCGCATCCGCGTTGTCCTCGCCGGTCCGGTTGTGGTGGTAGCGCTCAGGGCTCGCGTCGAAGGGGGCGAGCTGCTCGAGCCAGCGCTTGTAGTCGGCGTGGAGGCCCGACTCGTCGTCGTTGATGAAGACGCTCGCCGTGATGTGCATCGCGTTCACCAGACAGAGGCCCTCCTGGATCCCGCTCTCCTCGAGCGCGGCCTCGACCTGGGGCGTGATGTTGAGGAGATCCATCCGCGCCGGGATGTTGAAGGTGAGCGCCTTCCGGAGGTGCTTCAACCGGTGACGCTCGCCAGGATCGCGCGGAGCGTGGCCACCTCGACCGGCTTCACGATGTGCCGGTCGAAGCCCGCCTCGGATGCGAGGCGCTTATCCTCGTCGAGACCCCAGCCGGTGAGCGCGACGAGCGTGACGGCGCGTCCCCACGGCTGCTCCCGGATGCGCCGCGCCGCGTCGTAGCCGTTCACACGGGGCATCCCGATGTCCATGAGGATCACGGTGGGCATGATCCTCGCCGCCGCCTCGAGGACCTCGGCCCCATCCTGCGCCGTGTGCACCTCGTGCCCCATGGCGCGGAGCATCATCGCGAGGCTTCGCACCGCGTCCTCGTTGTCGTCGGCGACGAGGATGCGAACACCTGTGGCGTGCTTCATCTCGTCGGGCTCCTTTTCGGGCCTCCGTGGCGACAGGGTCGGATCGATCGGGAGGCGCACCGAGAACTCGCTCCCCTTGCCCACGCCCTCGCTTCGCGCTTCCACCGTCCCACCGTGCATCTCGATCACCCGCTTCACGAGCGTGAGCCCGATCCCAAGGCCGCTCTGTGTCCGCTCGAGCGAGCGGTCCGCCTGCACGAACATGTCGAAGATGCGAGGCAGCATCGCCGGCGCAATGCCGATGCCGTCGTCCTTCACACGGATCACGACCTGATCGTCGCTCCGCTCGGAGGTGACCCGGATGTGCCCGCCGCGCTCGGTGAACTTCGCGGCGTTGCTGAGCAAGTTGGAGAACACCTGGGCGAGCCGCGTGCGGTCCGCGTGAACGAGGATGGCACCCGGCGCGAGCCGCACCCGGAAATCGTGCCCGCGCGATTCCAGCACGGGGCGCACGGTCTCCACCGCGTCCTCGATGACCGCCGACAGCTCGAGGCGGTCGCGGCGGAGCTCGAGCTTGTTCCGCGTGATGCGCGAGAGATCGAGGAGATCGTCGATCAGCCGCACCATGTGCTGCACCTGGCGCTGGAGGATCGCCTGCGCCTCGTCGCGCAACGCCTCATTGTTCCCGGCCAGGCTCATGAGCTCGTGGGCGTACTGGATCGGAGCGAGCGGATTCCGGAGCTCGTGCGCCAAGGTGGCGAGGAACTCGTTCTTGCGCCGATCGTCTTCGGCCATCCCGGCGACCCTCCTCCGGAGCTCCTGCTCGAGGAGATGTCTCTCGGCGATCTCGGTCTTGAGCGCGCGATTCGCCTCGCCCAGCTCGGTGGTGCGCTCGTTCACGCGCATTTCGAGCTCCGCGCGCGCGTGGCGCAGGCCCTCCTCGGAGCGCATTCGCTCGGTGAGATCGCGCGTGATCTTGAGAAACCCGCGCACCGATCCGTCGGGCTGGTAGAGCGTCGTGATGACGACATTGGCCCAGAAGCGGGATCCGTCCTGGCGGAGGCGCCATCCCTCGTCCTCGAATCGCCCGGTCCTGGCGGCGCTCTCGAGCTCGGTATCGGGCCACTTGGAGCGGACCATCTCCTCGGGATAGAAGACCGAGAAGTGCTTCCCGAGGATCTGATCGGGCGTGTAGCCCTTGATGCGCTGCGCCCCTTCATTCCACGTGATGATCACGCCCGTGGGATCGAGCATGAAGATCGCGTAGTCGCGCACGCCCTGGGCGATGACCTGGAAGTTCTCGCGGGAGCGCCGGAGCGACTCCTCAGCGGCACGACGGGCGTCGAGCGCCTCGAGGAGCTCGGGGGGCGAGGGCTGCCGTTCCTTCTTGCGAAAGAAGCGGCTGAGTGGAGTGCGGGCAAGCATGTTCCTTCGAGTCTACGCACCCCCGCTTCCGCGGCGCAACCCCCGCAGGGTCCAACCCTATGACAGGGGCCAATCTAACCCGTGTCAGCCCGGTATTGACGGATGCCCGCCTCCCCGCTATTGTCCGGGCTTGCCGCCCCATACACTCCCAATCAGACAAGATCGTGGACGTCACGGACGACCGCAGCCGCGTCGATGTGGAGCAGTTGCTCGAACTCTACCGGACCACCTGGTGGGCTCACGATCGCTCGCTCGATCTGGTGCGCCGGGCGCTCGATCACTCGCATCCCGTGCTCACCGTGTGGGACGGACCGACGTTGATCGGATTCACCCGCGTCATCTCGGACCTCACGTTCCGGGCCACCATCTGGGACGTGATCGTGCGGCCGTCGCATCAGGGGCGGGGCATCGGCACCCAGCTCATGCACGCCGTGCTGGACCATCCGGACCTCAAGACGGTCACCACCTTCTTCCTTTTGACCCGCGACAAGCATTCGTTCTACGAGCGTCTGGGTTTTCGTCACGAGCCCGACAAGTCGATGATCCTTCGGCGATGAGCCGGCCCGCGGCGGTCCTCCGCCAGACACCCCCATCAAGAAGGAGAGGAGCGGAATGGAGAGTTTGAAGACGGCGAAGGATGTCGTGAAGTTCTGCGAGGAGCGAGGCGTGGAGATGATCCACCTCTGGTTCGTGGACATCCTGGGCCAGCTCAAGGCCGTCGCGATCACGCTGCGCGAGCTGGGAACGGCGCTCGAAGAAGGCGTGGGCGTGGACGGCTCGTCGGTGGAGGGCTTCGCGCGGATCTACGAGAGCGACCTGGTCGCGAAGCCGGATGTCAGCACGTTCCAGATGCTCCCCTGGAAGGTGAACGGCGAGAACGTCGGCCGGCTCATCTGCGACATCCACAACCCGGACGGCTCCGCGTACATGGGGGACACCCGCTACGTCATGAAGCGGCTGGTGAAGAGGCTCGCCAAGGACGGCTACACGGCCTACCTCGGACCGGAGCTCGAATACTTCTATTTCAAGGGCCTCAAAGATCGCACCCTCCTCGATACCGCGGGTTATTTCGACCAGGTGCCGGACGACATCGGCACCGAGCTGCGCTCCCGCACGGTCGAGGCGCTCCAGGCCATGGAGATCTCGGTCGAGGCGTCGCACCACGAGGTGGCGCACAGCCAGCACGAGATCGACCTTCGCTACTCGGAAGCACTCAAGATGGCGGACCAGACGATCACCTACCGCTACGTCGTGAAGGAGATCGCGCGCCAGAGCGGCTACTACGCCACGTTCATGCCGAAGCCGGTCTATGGCCAGAACGGAAGCGGGATGCACGTGCATCAGTCGCTCTTCAAGGCCGGGAAGAACGTCTTCTACGATGCCAAGGACAAGCAGCACCTCTCCAAGGCCGGCCGCTCGTACCTGGCGGGCGCCCTCGCGCACATGCGCGAGATCACCTCGGTCACGAATCAGTGGGTCAATTCCTACAAGCGGCTCGTGCCGGGTTTCGAGGCTCCGGTCTACATCGCCTGGGGTCAAAGGAACCGGTCGGCGCTCGTCCGGGTACCGATGTACAAGCCCGGCAAGGAGAAGGCGACCCGCATCGAGCTCCGCTGCCCGGATCCGGCGTGCAATCCATATCTCGCGTTCTCGCTGTGCATTGCGGCGGGCTTGAAGGGCATGGAGTCGGGCCTCACGCTCCGCCCGTCGGTCGAGGACGACATCTACGAGATGAACGCGGCCGAGCGGAAGGAGCACGAGATCGAGAGTCTTCCGGGGAGCTTGAGCGAGGCGACCGAGCTGACCGCGAAGTCGCGTCTCGTGAAGGACACGCTGGGCGAGCACGTCTTCACGAAGTTCATCGAGAACAAGCGGATCGAGTGGGACAATTACCGGACGTGGGTCACCGACTACGAGCTCAATGAGTACTACCCGATTCTCTAAGATCTTCGCTTTGGCGTGCGGCGCCGGCGTTCTCTCGCTGGTGCTGGCGCTCGCCCTGTCGGGTGGCTGCGGCAAGGCCCCCGAGACGACGACGGCCAAGGGAGGGGGCGCTGTGGGAACCACGGCGCCCGCCTTCGCCCTTCCGGATCTGGAAGGGCGCGAGGTGAAGGACACGGAGCTCCGTGGCAAGGTCGTCATCCTCGACTTCTGGGCCACGTGGTGCGGCCCGTGCCGGATGGAAGTGCCCCACTTCGTCCGCCTGCAGTCCAAGTACCGCGACCAGGGGCTCCAGATCGTGGGGCTCTCCATGGATGCGGGGGGCGCGCGCGACGTGCGCCCGTTCGTCGACGAGCACGACATCAACTACACGATGCTCATCGCCACCGACAAGACCGCGCAGGATTTTGGCGGCGTGCTCGGGATCCCGACGACCTTCGTGATCGATCGCAAGGGAACGATCGTGAAGAAGTTCATCGGGTACACCGCCCCCGAAGTGTTCGAGGCGGCCATCCAGCCGCTCCTCGCCCAGGCGAGCTGACCGAGTGGGCACCGGGATGTTCGAGGCTCAGCCGAGCCAGGTCTCGCTGATCGCGGCCTTCGTGGCCGGGCTGGTATCGTTCGTCTCGCCCTGCGTGCTCCCGCTCGTCCCGTCCTACGTCACCTTCATCACCGGGCTCTCGTTCGATGAGCTGACGGGGGAGCAGGGGCCGCGCGTCCGCCGGCTCACGCTCATCCACTCGCTCGCGTTCATCTTCGGATTCTCCCTGGTCTTCATCGCGCTCGGCGCGACCGCCACCGCGACGGGGCAGTTCCTCCGCGAGCACCAGGACACGCTCCGGATCGTCGGCGGCATCCTCATCGTGTTCTTCGGGATCTATCTCACCGGGCTCATCAAGATCCCCGCCCTTTCGCGCGAGCGGAAGGTGCACCTCACGGGGAAGCCGCTCGGCGTGCTCGGCTCGGTGCTCGTCGGGATCACGTTCGCGGCGGGATGGACGCCGTGCATCGGCCCGATCCTCGCCTCGATCCTCCTCTACGCGAGCACAGCGAAGACGGTGGGCACCGGCATTCTTCTGTTGAGCGTGTACTCGCTCGGACTCGGCGTTCCCTTCCTCATCGCGTCGCTCGGCATGAACACGTTCCTCTCCGCGTCGAAGGGCATTCGGAAGCAGCTCCACACCATCGAGGTCGTGAGCGGCGTGATCCTGATCGTGTTCGGACTCGCGCTCGTGACGAACGTGTTCGGCTACTTCGTCGCCTTCCTCTCGAGGTTCCTCCCCGCGGTCGGATAGAGCCTCGGAGCCTCGCCAGGGCTCGATCCGCCATTGCGAGACGCACGCCCGAGCGCCCCGACGGGCACGTTGCAACTCCATGAAATCCTAGCCTCTTGCGGCTGTCCGAGCCCTAAACATGCGCCCAGCCAGGCCCGATACACGGGGGGACCGAAGCCCAGGGAGGAACGCATGGCCTTAGACACACGGACAACCACTCCAAGCCGGACCTCGCTTCCCGCCGTCGAATCGCTTCCGGGCGCTCTCGCGCTCCTGGGCGGGCTCAATCACGTGGCGCGCGCGCTGGTGCCCTTCGATCCGGGCGGAACGTCGCTCGCGCAGGTCGTGCTCGGCGTGAAGCGGATCCTCCATGCGGACGGAACGGCGATCCTGATCCGCGGGCAGAACGGCGAGTACCTCTTCAAGACGGTCGACGGCGTCTTCAACGAGTGGAACCGGTACTACCTCTCCGGAAGCGCCGCTGAAATCCTCGACAAGCTGCTCGAGCGGGACACGGTGCTCCTCTTCAAGAAGGGTCAGAAGAGTCCCTGGGCCCGCGAGTTCCTCTTCGCCGAGGGAATGACGTGGGGCGCCGCGGCGCCGATCCGTCCGCAGGGAGAGCGCGTCGGCGCGCTCCTGCTCAACCACTCGACCGCGCTTCCGTTCCGTCCCGAGCACGTGGCCTCGCTCCAGAACCTGGCGACCCTCGCGGGGATCGCGGAGCGGGAGGACAGCCATCGCGCGCATCTCGAGGACCTCTTCATGGGGGTCATCGTGTCGCTCACGATGGCCCTGGAAGCGAAGGATCCGTACACCGAGGGCCACTCCGCGCGCGTCGCCGCGTACTCGGAGGCCATCGGCAAGCAGCTCGGAATGCAGCCGGAGCAGCTCGACGTCGTGCATCGGTCCTGCCTCGTTCATGACCTGGGCAAGATCGCGGTCGACGGAAGCATCCTCGGCAAGGAGGAGGGGTTGAGCTCGCACGAGCGGGAGAAGATGGATCTTCACCCGGTCATCGGCGAGGACATCCTGCGCCCCATCACGCTTCTGAAACCCCTCCTCCCTGGCGTGCGATCGCACCACGAGCACTACGACGGCACCGGCTATCCCGACGGACTCGCCGGCGAGGCGATTCCGATCGAGGCGCGGATCATGGCCGTGGCCGACGCGTTCGACGCGATGACGTCGAATCGCCCTTACCGGAAGGCGCTGCCGGAGGAGGACGCGCTTGCGGAGCTGCGCCGCAACGCGGGCACGCATTTCGATCCCCGCGTCGTCGCCGCGTTCGAGCAGATCTACCCCGCGGTGAAGCGAACGCTGGAGCACTTGCGGCCGCGGAGCTAGCCGCATCGGAAGCGGGGGGCGCGCTGAGGCGTAGGAGGCGCGACTAGCGCGCTTTGCGCAGGAAGACCGTGGTCCCGTGCTCGGGACCGGTCTCGAACTTCACCTCGTCCATCAATTGCCGCATCAAGAAGAGCCCTCGCCCGTGCGGACTCAGGAGCTGCTCCCCTTCGGTGGGATTGGCCACTCGGCTGGGATCGAATCCGCGTCCGTGATCGTCCACGCGCACGTGGATCGAGGACGGGTCCACCGTCACCTCGAACGTCACTTCCTTGTCCTTGGCGAACATGTTGCCGTGCTGGACCGCGTTCGTACCGGCCTCGATGACGGCGATGAGCAGGTTGTTGAGGAAGTCCTCGTCCATCCCGTGGCGCTCGCCCAATTCCTGGAGCAGCGCGTGCACCTGCGCGAGCTCCTCCAGGCGGCTCGGAATGGTGAGATGGACGGTTTCGCTCGAATGGGGGCGGGCGCCCATAGATCGCTACTGTACCAGAATGGACCAGCCCGGGCGCGCCGGAATGCAGTCCGCCGGGCTTGGGTTGGGGCTCGTCCCAGGCATCATCAGTTGGCCTTCAAGGCGAGCAGGGTGATGTCGTCGATCGGATCCGCCCCGTCCGTGAAGCGGGTGACCTCATCGGCGACGCTCCGCACGATCTCTTCCGCCGTCAGGCGATCGGGAAGCCGCTCCACGAACGACACCAGCCGCTCCTCGCCGAAGTCCTCCCCCAGCCGGTTCCGGGCGTCGGTGATCCCGTCCGTGTAGAGGAGGAGCGCGTCCCCCGGCTGGAGCGACGTCTCGGAGTGCCGGTAGAGGAATCCGGGCTGGATGCCGAGCGGGATCCCTCCCTGGTCGAGGAGGCGGCAGTGCCCCTCGGCGCTGCGCAGGATGGGAAAGTTGTGCCCCGCGTTCGCGAAGGAGAGGTTGAGCCCGCTCCCACTCACCTCGGCGAGGAAGCAGGTAGCGAAGCGATCCTCGGGGGTGGCGTCGTGCACGAGGCGGTTGAGCCGGTTCATGATGACCCCCACCGACTGGCGCTCGATGGCCTGGGTACGGATGGACGCCTGCACCATCGACGCGAGGAGCGCGGCGGGCACGCCCTTGCCCGCGACGTCGGCGATCGCGAGGAGATAGCGGCCGTCCCCCAGCTCCACCGTGTCGTAGTAATCGCCCCCCACGAACTTGCTCGGCGCGTTCATCGCGGCGAGCCCGAAGCCCAAGGTCTGCGGGAGCTTGGTCGGGAGCGACTGCTGCTGGATGCGGCGCGCCACCGCCAGCTCCTCCTCGAGGATCGTCTTCTCGAGGCTGTCGCGATAGAGGAGCGCGTTCGTGATCGCGACGCTCGTCTGATTCGTGAGCGTCTGGAGCAGCGAGACCTCGGCCGCGGTGAAGCGCGTCTCCGTGATCTTCCGTCCGAGCGCGATGAGTCCCAGGAACTGCCCGGCGTGCCGCAGCGGAAGAAGGAGATAGGGACCCGTCGCCAGGAGGGGCGCCATGCTTTCCGACACTCCTCGCTCCTCGGCCAGCGGGGCGATCTCCTCCATGCGGAGGAGCTCCGCCCCTTCCACGAGCCGCACGTAGCCGTCGCGCGGGCACGCTGCGATCGCAACGAGATCCACGCCGCCGCCGAACCCATGCGCCACCGCGGCTCGCCGCTCGGGCGCGAGCAGGAGCACCGTCGTGCGCGCGGGAACTCCCTCGCGGAGCGTCGCGAGGAGCTTCTCCGCGAGCGTGTCCAGGTCGAGCACGGTCAGCATCTCGCCGCTCACGCGACGGAGCAGCGTTCGGTAGTCGCCGCGGTCCCGGAGGAACTGGCGGTCGAGGATCTCCTCCAGCCACGAGAAGACCGGCTGGAAGAGGATCAGGGACAGGAGGAGGAACGCCGTCTGGAAGACCGTCGTGTCCGCGGTCGTCACCGATTCAAGGAGGAGATCGAACCGCCGCACGATCAGCACATAGACGCCAAACACGAACGCCGACGTGACCGCGTAGAGGATCGACTTCCGCGCGATCAAGTTCGCGTCGAGGAAGCGGTGGCGCACCATCGAGTACGCGATCCCGCCCGAGCCGATCAGGAGGGCCAGGATGATCAAGGATGAGCGGATAAGGGGCGGCCAGTAGTGATTGAGAAGCGTGGGGATGGGCGATGCGACGGCGTAGATTCCGGCGCACGACGCGAGCCCGACGAAAATCGTTCCCACCTGCCGCCGGATGAGCGGGTTGTGACTCTTCCGGAAGCTCACCCAGAGAAGGGTGAGCGCCGCGGCGATGTAGAAGAGGTTCACCATCGAGAAGAGGATCTGGTGGAACCGGAAGATCAGCTCCACGGGAAGCCGCCCGTACGTGATCACCGCGGCGCCGAGCGGATTCTTCGCGATACCCGCGGCGACACGTCCCCAGAGCGCGCCCTGGCCCTGGAGGAGCATGAGGATCAGATGGAACGCGTGGGGAGCGAAGATCCAGAGCGTCGCGCCAGGAATCTTCCGGAAGAGCTTGTTCTCCGTGGGAAAGACGCACGCGAAGTAGAGGAGCGACGGGAAGAAGAATTCCCAGAGATAGGCGAACGAGCGAAGGAAATCGTTCGACCCCGGGCGCCCCGTCGGCGACAGGATGTCGATGATGAACCCGATCGCGCCGAGCACCGAGCCCATCCCGCCCGAGAAGAGCATGATGGCGGTCGCGCGGTTGGCCCGCTCGCGCGGCGCCTCGCGGAGGATGATGATCCCGAGGAACACCACGAGCACGCCCACCATGGCATAGGCGAGCGCGACCGAGGCATTCGCGACGGGAGTCGGGTTCATCGAGCCTGTTCGACCTCGTCGGGCAGGAGCGAGCTGGGCGCCATCAGGAGCGGCTGCCCCGGCTTGTCCAGGATCTCCTGGATGACCCGCGCCTCGTACGTGAGCACGGGCATGTTGGGCGCGAGCGTGGCGCCGCGGACGACCGCGCCGCCGAGGAAGCTCGGCAGCTTGAAGAGGCCGGGCTTCGGATACTCGACCACGCGCACCTTCTGCCCGGGCCTGATGCCGGCCGCGCGCTTCGCGGCCTCCATGGCGTCGGTGAGAGTTCCGATCCGATCCACGAGTCCGGTCGCCAGCGCCTGGCGGCCGAGCACCACGTGTCCCTCGCCCAGCTCACGAACGCGAGCCTCGGGGAGACGCCGCGCGGTCGCGACCTTCGTCACGAAATTGGTATAGAAGTCGTCGAACAGCGCGTGCACCTGGGCGCGTTCCTTCTCGGTGAGGTTGCGCTCCGGAAGGGTGGCGCCGAGGAGCGGGATCCGGATTCCGCCCAGAAGATCCGCGCTCTGGCCGCGCTGCACGTGGTCCGACGTGAACCCGGTCTTGTTGCTGAAGCCCTGGTTCCAGGCCCAGCCGCCGATGATGCCGATCGAGGCGGTCACGCTGAGCGGCGTGGAGTAGATGGTGTCCGCGTCCATGCTGATCCAGTACCCGCCGCTCGCGGCCACGCGTCCCTGGCTCACGATGACCGGCTTCGCCTTGGTCGTCTTCGTGGTCCGGTGCATCGCGCGAATCTCGCCCGCGACGAGGTCCGACGCGAGCGCGTCGCCGCCCGGCGAATCGGCGCGGATCACGACCGCCTTGATGCCGTCGTCCTTCCGGTACTTCGCGAGCTGCTTCGACGTGGGACGCGCCTTGATGCCCTCGTCCATCGCACACTCGCCGATCTGGTAGACGAGCGCGATCTCCGGCCGCGGTCCCCACTCCTCATCCGGCTGCCAACGAACATCCGCGAGCGTTCCGGGGGAGACAAAGGAGGCCTTCTTCGGTCCGAGGCTCCTGGCGACGGTCTTGAGCGTGTCCGGACGTCCGATGACATCGACCCAGCCGATGTCCTTGAGCCGGCGCGCCGTGAGGAGCGGGCTGTCGTTCACCACGCTGTCGAACGCGTCCGGCTTCACGCGTCCCGCGGACACGAAGCCCGCCTTGAGCTCGGCGTAGGCGTCGTCGACCAGGCCCTGGAGCTGCTCCCGGTCGGCGGGCGACATGTCGGTGCGCGAGAAGGTCTCCATCGCCGACTTGTACTTGTACCAGCGCCACTCGTCGAAGCCGATTCCGAGCTTGTCCATGGTCCGCTTCAGGTAGGTGCGCGAGATCTGGATTCCCGGGAACGTAACGATCCCCATGGGGTCCATAACGATCCGGTCGGCCACGCTCGCCAGATAGAAATTCCCCACCTTGGCGTTGTCCACGTACACGACCACCTTCTTTCCACGCGCGCGGAGGCCCGCGAGTTTCTCCCGAAGCTCCCAGAGCATGGCCACGTTGGCCTCGAACCCGGAGAGGTTGAGCACAACCCCAGCCACCGTCGGGTCTTCCTCGGCCTTGCGAATCGTCTCGAGGAGGGGCCAGAACGCGATCGAGCCCGCGTCTCCGTACACGTACTTCTGGTAGACCGCCTGGCCCTTCAGGTCCATCTGGATGTAGCGGCTGCGGTACGCGCGCCGCGCGTCGATGTCGATGCCGCGCTGCGGCGGCTGGAGCCGTGCGACCCACTGCGTCGCGCCGAGGTTGCCGTCGCGGTCGTACTGCGGCGTGGCGCGGAAGCCCGCGCGCTGGAGGGTCACGCCCACGGTCACTTGGAGCCGGTCCTGGTCGCCCCAGCGTCCCGCGACTTCAAAGCCGGGGATAGGTCTGATGGCAACGCCGCCCGCGAGCGGGCCGTCGTCCCAGCGATCGCCGCGCGAGAGCGCGTAGTCGCCGAAGAGGAGCAGGCGCGGATCGCCGAGAGGCCGGATGCCCACGTCGAACACGCCGTCGACGTCCCCCTGCGTGAGGCCGAAGCGCGTGACGAGCCCGGTGCTGAGATAGCGGTTCGGGCGGCTGATGCTGCCGAAGCCGAGATAGTTGTCGTGGTTGAACGCGCCCTTGCCCGGGCCGGAGAAGCCGAAGCTCATACCGCTGTAGTAGCCGCGCGTTCCGCCCCCGGCGCCGATCTGCCAGTCGGTGACATGGTCGGGCTCGCCGCCGATCAAGGCGTCGTGGCGCCGGATCGACATGCCGAGCCCCCGGCCGAAGGCGAGGCCCCAGTTGTCCATCGCGTGCGGCCGCACGCTCTCGTCCGACCAGTAGAAGTCGAGCTCGCCCTTCTCGAGGACGCCCCACTGCGCGGGATTGAAGATCGCGCCGATGGCGCCGTCGTCGGTGCCGGGGGTCTTGGAGAGGATGTTGGATTCGTCGACGTAGGACGGGAGGCCATCCCACGCGAGGGCAGGGGCGGCGAGGGTCGCAACGAGCGCGGCTGTGAGAAGGGCCGCGGCCCAGCCTCTGTGAGGGCTCACGTTCCTGCCACCTTCTTCTGCTCCTTCCAGCGCGCGTAGATCGCGCTGAACCCGAACAGCACGAACACCACCGTGATGGAGAGCCACCGCGGAACCTCCCAGGCGATCAGCCCGATGGAATGGAAGTACTCGATCATCAGCTTGATTCCGACCCACGCCACGATCACGTACGCGCCGTCCACGATCGCGGGATATCGCTGCACGATGCCGAGGAGCTGCCCGATCAGGAGCCGCATCGCCAGGATCCCGAGGATGCCGCCCGTGATGATGACCCATGCCTTCCGGGACATCGCCACCGCCACGAGGATCGAGTCGATCGCGAACACGATGTCGGTCAGCTCCACGCGCACGACGGTGCTCCAGAAGGCGGTGAGTCCCAGGAATGTCTTGATGGCGGTCTTGGCCCCGCCCTCCTTGCCCTCGGGATGCTCGATGAAGTGCTTGGCCGGGAGGTAGAGCAGGTACAGGGCGCCAATCAGCTTCACCCAATCCCAGTGGATCATGTAGGTGGCGAAAAGGGTGGAAAGGAACCGGAACGCGAAGGCGCCGAAGATGCCGTAGCGAAGAGCCCGCGTTCGCTGCTCGGGGGGGAGCGGTAGGACGAGAACGGCGAGAACGAGCGCGTTGTCCGCGCTCAGGGCCCCCTCGAGCAGGACGAGGAGCCCGATGGTAAGGAAGTCGTGCCACTCCACTCCGAACGGCATAGAGGGGACGACTTTACAGGAAAATCAGTCGGCCGGGGCGGAGGGTGCTAGAGGTGGCGGTAGGACCGGCCGGCCAGCCAGGGCCGGCGCGTACATCTCACGCACGTACTGCTTCACCATCCGCCGCGCGGAGAACGCGGGAGTGACGGTGCGGAGCGCGTGCCGCACCACCTGGAGCCAGCCGCGCGGGATGCCGTCCATGCCGCGGTCGTAGTAGAGGGGCACGATCTCCTTCTCGAGCAGCGAGTAGAGACGCTCCACATCTTCGGCATCGATGTCGCCGTCTTCCGCCTCCGGGAACGCCCAGCCGTTCTTGCCGTCCCACGCCTCCATCCACCAGCCGTCGAGCACGCTCAAGCTGGGCACGCCGTTGATCCCCGCCTTCATGCCGCTCGTGCCGCTCGCCTCCAAAGGAGCGCGCGGATTGTTGAGCCAGAGGTCGACGCCCTGCACCATCCAGTGCGCCGCGTGCATGTCGTAGTCCTCGAGGAACGCGATGCGCCCCGCGAGCAGCGGATCGCGCGCGGCGCGGTAGACGGCCTGGAGAAGGTCCTTGCCCCCTTCGTCCGCGGGATGCGCTTTTCCGGCGAAGATGATCTGCACGGGGCGATGGGTGTCGTCGAGAATGTGCCTCAGTCGATCGAGGTCGCGAAGGATCAAGGTTGCGCGCTTGTACGACGCGAAGCGCCGCGCGAAACCGATCGTGAGCGCCTCGGGATCGAGGAGCGCGCCGAGCGCCACCGCCTGGCTCGCCTCTACGTCGTGCGCGGCCCAGCGCTGGCGGAGCCGGTCCCGGAGGAAGTGGAAGAGTCCGAGCTTCACGTGCGAGCGAAGCGCCCAGAGCGCCTCGTCGGGGATCGACTCCGCCTTCTGCCACAGGGCCGGGTCGTCGTGCCGCCGCAGCCAGTCCGGATCGAGGTGGTCGCGGAGACATCGGTCGGTCGCGTTCGCGACCCAGGTGGGCACGTGGACGCCGTTCGTGATCGAGACGATCGGCACCTCGTCCGGTTGCTTGCCGGGCCAGAGCGATGTCCACATCGCGCGTGAGACCTCGCCGTGCTTCTGGCTCACCGCGTTCACGTGGCCGGCCAGCCTCAAAGCGAGCGCGGTCATGTTGAACGCGATGCCCCAGTCGGCCGGATAGGACGCGAGCCCGTAGAGCTTCGCCCGGAGATCACCGAGCGCCGTGGCGCCGTACCCCTCGAGCGGGTCGAGATGCCCCTCCATGAGGGGGTAGTAGAAGGCGTCGTGCCCAGCGGCCACCGGAGTGTGCGTGGTGAAGACCGTCGAGCGCCGCACGAGGTCCACCGCCTCGTCGAAACTGCGGCCCGCCGCGATCTCCTCGCGCACGCGCTCCAGCATCATGAGGGACGTGTGCCCCTCGTTGCCGTGCCACACCGTCGGCTTGATTCCGAGCGCTCGCAGCACGCGCACGCCGCCGATTCCGAGGAGGATCTCCTGGCTCACCCGCGCGTTCTGATCGCCGCCATAGAGCCGGCCGGTCAATTCGCGATCGCCGGTCGTGTTCTCGTCGAGATCCGTGTCGACGAGGAAGAGCCGGCTCCGCCCGATGCTCACCTGCCACGCGGCCACGTGGAGCGTGCGGTCGGGGAGCGAGAGGCGGACGCGCAAGAGCTCGCCGTCGGGCGTCCTCGCGGGGGACACGGCGACGTGCTCCCGCTCGATGCGCTCGTAGACCTCTTCCTGCCTTCCTTCCGCGTTCACGTGCTGGCGGAAGTAGCCCTGCGGGTACATGAAGCCGATGCCCACGAACGGAAGCCCGAGATCGCTCGCTTCCTTCGTGATGTCTCCGGCCAGCACGCCGAGCCCGCCCGCATAGAGGGGAAGCGAGTTGTGGACTCCGTACTCGGCGGAGAAATAGGCGAGGACGCCGTCCGCGAGACCGGGCTCAACCTCCCCGCACCAGGTGTCCTCGTCGTTGAGCGCGGCGTCGAACGCGCGCATCACCGACGTGTACTGGACGCGGAACCCGGCGTCGGCCGCTGCAAACGCGAGGCGCTCGGGGTCGATGTCTTGCAGGAGGCGCACGGGATTGTGCCGCGTGCGGCGCCACAGCGTCTCGTCGAGCGCGCGGAAGAGGTCGCGCGCTTCGAAGTGCCAGGACCACCAGAGATTCCGGCTGAGCTCGGGCAGGCGCGCGAGCTCCGGAGGCATAGGGGGGAAGGGGGTCACCGGGTCCGGCCCAGCCCCCATCGCTGCTCGTCGAGATGCATCGGATGTTTGTAAACTACCGCCATGCCTCAATCGAAGCACATTTTTCGAGCGGGGAGGGTTCGGGCGTGAGCGAGCGCGGGGCGGGGGTCTTGCTCCATCCCACCTCGTTGCCGGGCCGGTTCGGGATCGGCGACCTCGGTCCCGAGGCGATCCGCTTCCTGGATTGGCTCGCCGAGGCGGGGCAGACCACGTGGCAGATGCTGCCGCTCGGCCCGACCGGACTCGGGGATTCGCCCTACGTCGCGGAATCGGTGTTCGCTGGCAATCCGCTCCTCATCTCGCCCGAGGCGCTGCGCGACGACGGGCTCGTGGACGACGCGGTTCTCGGGGCGGCGCCGGCCTTCGGTGAAGGCCCCGTGGATTTCGACGGGGTGAGGCGATGGAAGAACGCACTCCTCCGTGCGGCATGGAAGCGGCTCCAGGCGGAGCCCAGGTCGGAGTTCCTGGGCGAGCTCGATGCGTTCCGAGGCAGCGTTCCGTGGCTTCGAGAGTGGTGCGAGTTCGCGGCGCTCAAGCTCCTCCATGGCGGTGCCGCGTGGACGGCGTGGGATCCGGGGCTGCGCGACCGCGATCCCTTCGCACTCGCAGGCGCCGCGCCACAGATCCGGGACGAGATCGCGTACCAGGAATTCCTCCAATTCCTCTTCGAGCGGCAATGGCAAGGGCTGCGGCGCGAGGCCCACGCTCGCGGTGTTCGGCTCTTCGGCGACGCTCCAATCTACGTGGCGCACGACAGCGCGGACGTGTGGGCCGGTCGCCCCTATTTCCAGCTCGACGAATCGGGACAGCCGCGCGCGGTCTCGGGCGTCCCCCCCGATTACTTCAGCAAGACCGGGCAGCTCTGGGGCTCGCCGCTGTACGACTGGGGGCGAATCGAAGCGGAGGGCTTCGGCTGGTGGATTCGCCGCCTGCGCGCGGATCTCGAGCGCGTCGACCTGCTGCGCCTCGACCACTTTCGCGGATTCGACGCGTACTGGTCGATCCCCGCCGGCGCGCGCGACGCTCGCGCAGGCCACTGGGAGCCCGGGCCGGGCGCGCGGTTGTTCCGTGCGTTGCGTGACGGACTGGGTGGATTGCCGATCGTGGCCGAAGATCTGGGTGACATCACGGACGACGTGCGCGCGCTGCGGGATTCGTTCGGACTTCCTGGGATGCGCGTGCTCCAGTTCGGGGTGGGGCATCCGGAGAGCGAGCATCACCCGTCGCGCGTTCCGGAGCGATCGTTCGCCTACACCGGGACGCACGACAACGACACGGCGGTCGGCTGGCTCGCGTCGCTCGACGAGGAGGAGCGCCGCCGCGTGCTCGCGGATCTCGGAAGTGACGGCCGCGAGCTCGCGTGGGACTTGATCGCTGCCGCATGGGGGACGCAGGCGGAGTGTGCGATCGTCCCCGTTCAGGACGTTTTAGGGTTGGGCAGCGATGCGCGAATGAACACCCCCTCCGTGCCCGAGGGGAACTGGCGGTTTCGCCTGCGCGGCCCGCTCGCGTCCGAGCGCGGGACCAGGTTGCGCGACCTCACCCGACGCACCGGGCGGTAGCCGACTCGTCCAGCGGGCGCCTCCGGCCGCATTGCGCGGTGCCTCCATCCCATGCAGAATGAATGTCTTACCACTCCCCGGTGGAGCCGTATGGTCGGAACGACACTCTCCCACTACCGCATCCTCGAGCCGCTCGGCTCCGGAGGGATGGGGGAGGTGTATCTCGCACGCGACCTTCGGCTCGAGCGCGACGTGGCCATCAAGGTGCTGCCCGCCGGCACCCTCGCCAGTCCCGAGAGCCGGAAGTGGTTTCGATCGGAAGCCCTCGCCCTCGCGCGCCTGAACCACCCCAGCATCGCCGCGGTCTACGACTACGACCAGGACGGGGAGAGGGATTTCCTCGTGATGGAGCTCGTCCCTGGGCACACGCTCTCGGACACGATCGCTCGCGGACCGCTCGCGGAGCGCGACGTGCGGCGCCTGGGACGGCAGCTCGCCGACGGATTGGCCGCCGCGCATCGACAGGGCGTTCTCCATCGCGACATCAAGCCTGGCAATCTCCGCATCACGCCCGAGGGCCGGCTGAAGATCCTCGATTTCGGCCTCGCCAAGCTCGCCCGGACCACGGAGTCGATGACCGGGACGCGCACCGCCGATGTGGGGCAGCGGATCGCGGGAACGCTCCCCTATATGGCGCCCGAGCAGCTTCGCGGCGACGCGATCGACGCGCGCGCGGATATCTACGCTGCCGGTGCCGTGCTCTACGAGGCGGCATGCGGGAAGCGAGCGTTTCCTCAGGAGACCACCACCGCGTTGATCGGCGCGGTGCTCGCGCAACATCCGCCGCCTCCGCGCGACATCTGGCCGGATGTTCCCACCGATCTCGAGCGTGTGATTTTAAAGTGCCTCGAGAAGGAGCCGATTCGCCGCTACGAGAGCGCGGAAGAGCTTGCAGCAGATCTCAAGCATGGAGCGGCCCGATCCGCGGAGGCGAGGCCTGTCGCCGCGAAGGTGGCGAAACCCAGGAAGACTGGGAGCATCAAGCCGCTCCTCATCGGCGGCGCCGTTGCGGCTGTGATCCTCGGGATCGCTTCGGTCTTCGTGGTCCAGGGTCTCATGAGCCGTCGGGGTGCCGCGGGCCATCACTCGCTCGCGGTTCTTCCGCTCGCAAACCTTTCCGGCGATCCTGGCCAGGAATTCTTCGCGGACGGCATGACCGACGAGCTGATCACCAGACTGGCCCAGGTCTCCACGATGCGCGTCATCTCGCGCTCCTCGGTGATGCAATACAAGGACGCGAGGAAGCCGCTCCGCTCCATCGCCAAGGAGCTAGGAGTCGGCATGGTCGTGGAGGGTTCCGTGGCCAAGGTAGGGTCGATGGTCCGGATCAGCGCGCAGCTCGTCGACGCGTCGGACGACCGGAACCTCTGGGCCCAGAGCTACGAGCGAACCGCGAGCAACGTCATCCTCCTCGAGAGCGAGATCGCGAAGGCCATTGTCGCGAATGTCGCGGCGGAGCTGACGCCGGAGGAAAAGGAGCGCATCGCCAGCGCACGCGAGGTGAATGCGAAGGCGCACGAGGATTATCTGCGCGGCCTCTACTACGTGAACCAGTTCTCGATCGAGGGATTCCACAAGGGGATCACCCTCTTCCAGCAGTCGATCCGGGAAGACTCGAGCTACGCTCCTCCCTACGCGGGGCTCGCCTCAGCCTACTGCGCGCTCTCGAGCGTGGACCGCCCCGCGACCGAGGCCATGCCCAAGGCGCGCGCGGCGGCGGATCAGGCGCTGGCGCTCGATCCCAACCTCGCGGCGGCGTACGTGCCGCGTGCG